>Ga0115550_1000193_pt1 | contig 56177 bp, 52 predicted proteins | sample COGITO_mtgs_1005_FD_87177 | JGI IMG/M metagenome (GOLD analysis project Ga0115550, IMG submission 87177) | Pelagic marine microbial communities from North Sea - COGITO_mtgs_100511 | ecosystem: Environmental > Aquatic > Marine > Epipelagic | place: Germany:Helgoland, sampling site Kabeltonne...
CCAAATTAATGATGTGAATGAAGAGCAACCATTAAATACGTTGTTGCCAATAGATGTTATGTTTGATGGTATTTCAATAGCACCAATTAAACTACTGCAACCGCTAAATGTTCGATTTTCCAAAAAGGTTAAGTTTGCATTTCTGCTTATATATAGAGTTCCATTTAAGCCAGAGCAATAAGCAAAAGCACCACTCCCAATACTTGTAACACTATCTGGGATAGTTAATGAGCCAGTTAAGCCAGAGCATGCGCCAAAAGCATTATTCCCAATAGTCTCAACACTATTTCCTATAGTTAATGAACCGTTAAAGCCTTGGCAAAAATAAAAAGCATCGTTCTCAATAGCAGTAACACTATCTGGGATAGTTAATGAGCCAGTTAAGCTAGTAAACGAAAACGCTACACTTCCAATACTTGTAACACTATTCCCGATGGTTAATGTGCCAGACAAAGAGCTCCCGAAGGGGGTATAGAAAGCACCACTCCCAATACTTGTAACACTATCTGGAATAACTAATGAACCAGTTAAGCCAGAGCAAAAACCAAAAGCATTATTCCCAATACTTGTGCAACTTGTGCCAATTACTAATCCTTTAAAATTCACATCATTGTAGTATGGGTTAGAACCATAGCTATAATCTGGAAAATCTCCCTTAGTTACAGTAAGAATTTCACCATTACTAGTATTTCCAAGACGATAGGATGATGAGCCAATGTTTGTCGCTCCAGCTTGTAAGTTAAGCTCGACTACATTGTTAGTTACGTCTCCTTTGAATGTTTGACTCATGGTTTAGGTTGCTTCGGTCTTATTGAGACTTACTTCCCAAGATACCGAATCAGCACTATCACCAGTTACAATAAAGGTAAGTGCGTTATTAGCCGCAGTTACTGTAATGTCCCAAGCTATATCTTCTTCGGCGAAAACTGTTTTGGCTACAACGCCAACTAATGCGGCTGTTCCAGCATCGTTCTTAATGACACCTTCGATCTTATAGCCAGCACTTTCAGTAGCAGATCTTGCAGCGACTAAAGCAGAGAATGTAATTGTTGAACCAGTAGCGACATCTACTCTATTCGGAGATGTTCCATCTACAAAGATTTCTGTTGGAGTGGCGTTTGCTGTAGTGCCTGAGAGTATAGTCCCAGACGAACCTCCGCCTCCAGCAGCATTAATGATTGGGTTCTTTTGATCAGTGTTGTCGATTGTGACGTTTGTTCCGCCAACTACACTTTGCAAAGCATTATCTGCATTATCTAGCTGTGCTTGTGTAGCAAATTTGTTAGTTGTGGTAGCGTCAGAAATATCATCAGCATCTAACACTACTGCACCTGTTTGAGTATTTACACTATCTACGGGTGCTGCTGGGGCTGTTGTTAAATACCCAGCATCATTTGTTAAAGTAGAAACATTGTCCCCGCTTTGAAGTGCCGTGTCTGCCTTGTCTCCTTGAATTGAAGTAGCAAAATCTCCCGTGTTAGAAGCTGCCGCTGTGCCTAGCGTCGGTTTGTTGAGGATTTCACTTAAACCGCTAACGCTATTCCAGTCAGAGTTAGATGATTCTAATGCGGATATTCTAGTCTCAGAATCATTGACATTTAAATTGATTATATCAACGCAGTCTTGGTGCGTCGATACTCCTGAAATTGGATTGAAAGGTGTTTGGGACATTTTTTAAGTTTTTGTTATTTAATTTTATTAATTAAAGGTAGCTAAATTAAAGTGATGTTATTGATGTGTCACTAACATAAACATATATAAGGCTTCCATCGTAATACCAACCAATAGTACAAACGTAACTTGCTGCTGGCATATCAGAAGCTATAACAGACAAGTCTCCAGATAGAGTTCTTAAGGAAGACCCTCCAAAAGCAAAAGGACTGGCGCCTCCTTGTTGAACTAAAATCATACCAGAATCTCCTTCTACAGCATTGCTAATAGATACACTAGTAACGTCCTCGGTGAGGCTGACTTTAATAGTTGAACCAAGATTATGATCCCATGTCAACAACCCTCCTGATGATGTTACGATTTGTGGTGCCCCACCACCAGAATTTGATTGCCATGTGCCAACTCCGTTCGCATCTGATGTTAGGACGTAGGTATCAGTTGCGCCTGTTGGCATTTTGAATCCTGCGCCGACATTAAGGTTTGGAACGTATGCCGTATCGGCTGCATCGGTTGTAATGTTTTGACCACCAAGTATTACTGACCTATGGTGTGTTGATTGAATTATGTTTCCAGTTCCCCCTACAATCACCGCCTCGGTTGCGCTTTCAATAATGTTTGTGTCACCCCCCAATACCGAAGAATGTTTAGAGGCGTTTGAAGATGTTCCCTGTGAGCCTAATCCTACAACGCTGTTGATTGTGCCAATGGCAGTTGTGTATTTTGTGTTGAGGGTTGTGTCTGTAGATCCTAAACCTTCCGCTTCTTGACCTCTGACAATCTGACCGAAGCCCCCAATCGTAGAACTATCGTTGCCAATCACTTCGTTTTCCCGACCACCATAACTTACTGAGCGATTACCGCTTACTACGTTTTGAATGCCCCCAATAGCGCAAGCTTGGTTGCCAGCGGCTGTGTTGTCGTTGGCTGAATTAGTTGGATGTAATGTTTGAATCCTTCCTACACTAATATTGTTTAGCGTGGTTGCTCCGTTTGTTGTTATACTTTCTAACGTGGGGTCACTTGGCTGCAAGGCACTATCAGCATTGTCCAACTGCGCTTGAGTTGCAAACTTATTAGTTGTGGTAGCGTCTGAAATATTATCAGCATCTAAAACAACAACTCCTGTCTGAGCGTTTACTGAAAATACCGCCCCACCACCAGAACCTGACTCCAATGCGGTCAGCCTAACTTCTGCATCATAAGCGTTTGCATTGTAAATATTTCTTGCTTCTAAGTGAGTAGATCCTTCTAATGGTATAAATGTTTCTTGTGGCATGTTGTTAAATTTTTATTGCTAGGTTTATGTATCTAATCCTTGATGATTTTTTCTGAGCTTCAGTAATTTGGTTTGGTTATTCGTTTAATAAGCTCATGTTTTACATGTTTCCTTTGGGTTTTTAAGCAGATTCCGATACATATAAAATATATTCAGTGCCGTCGTAATACCAACTTAAAGAACATATCCCAGTAGTAGGGACAATATTTACTATAGTCGCTATAGATCCAGAAAGAACCTTATTAGAAGTTGTCATAGACCAAGACCCTGTTGAATCTTGCCTGATTGTAATTATACCAGCGTCACCAGCACTAGCTCCAGAGATGACTAAGTTGGTGTTTTCTGTCATTACCATTGTAGCATTATAACCAGATGAGATATCAAGGGTTGTAGTGTTTCCAGAAGAAGACAGAGTTTGTTGTGTGTAAATATTTTCTAAAGCAGAAAGTCTTGTTTCAGAATCAGAAAAGTTTGCATTAAAAGCCGCCCTAGCATCAGAGTGGGTTGTAACGTTGGGTGTTGGCGCAAAAGGAATTTGTGACATTTTATTTTAAAGTTGATTTTTTGTTTTTCTTATTAAGTTATATTGCTAATTATTTTTACACTATAACTTTATTGTTTTTATTAAATTTTATTGATTTGTCTATTCGTAGTTAAGATAACCAAGTTTCTGGTTCGTCCCATGTTTCGCTTTCATCCCAAACTTTAGAGTTTTCCCATGCGCTTGTTTCTTCCCACAGTTCAGCCTCGACCCATAAAGAGGTGCTTAATGGTGGTTCAGGTGGTCCAGGCGCTTCAGTTACAGTCCAAACGCATTGGTTCCTCCAAATCTTTTCATTTTCCCATAGGGAACCGTCGCATACATCTTGCTCTTTCCAAGTGCAATCATCATCCCATTCTACAAGATCCTTCCAAGAAGCGATGCAACAACCACCTAAGACGACGGCTACAAACCTTCTTCTTATCGTGTTACCAAGTAATCTTAGAACTCTCATTTTTTAGCTAGAATAGTACACGATGGCATCCCCAGAAAGGTGGATTGTGGTCCATTCGCCAACAATTACATCGCCAAGAACGATTGTGGCTCCAACAAAATTAGCGATGCTTCCTTCTGTGCCAGCCATTACAGCTGTATCAGCAAGTGCATGTATTGCCATGAATTTGCCAGTTACTGTTTGATCCCCTACGATTCGCTCTCCGCCGTAGTGACCTACTTGTTTTAAAAGTGTAGATTGTGTTGATGTCGACATAAAAATACATACACATAAATGGTTATTATGGCAAATATTTCAATGATATTCTTCCAACTTTTGAAGATTCGTCGGCCACAAAACCATCGATTATAACCTCTCCGTCGACAAAATATATATTTTTTATATCAAAACTATAATCTTTACTATTAATTTTCGTAGTAGCTATATTATTCTTTTCAGAGAAAACAAAGTTAGGCATAGAAAAAACAACGCCATCTAGATATTGTGTAGTTTTATTTACCCCTATAACTTTAAAGTTGCAGTTTTTTAATTTCATTTAATAGTGATTCTTTTTTAATTTTTATTACATGTAGTGAGTTTTTGTCTTTTTTTTCTATAACGCAAGCCTTGTAAAATTTAGAAAGAAATAAAAGCATAGACTTTTTTCTTTTACCCCTTCTTATTTCGGCCTCCATATAATCATAACCGCAAATACTCATAGCTTTTAAGCAACAGGAATAAAAACCCTCCGCCATTTTATTCGAATCCTTTGTAGAATTATATCGAAAACCTGGAAAACAAAAATTAATATAGATCTGTTTTTTTTCTTTTTGTATGTCAAAAAAACAATACATTATTGGATAATCGCCATCATAAGAGGAAAACAAAGATATATCAGACTCCCTAAGCTCTTCTATTAGGTCAGTCGCTTGGATTATCCTAGATTCAATAGAACCATATTCAGAATCTTCCGTCGGTGATGATTCTGAAAAAAAATCAATAAAGCTCTCTCTAAAAGATTCTTTATCAAAATCTACGTTGAAAACTTTCACTTTTTATTTTTCGGATATACTAATTTTGATTCAATAGTATTACCAGAGTTACAAATAGTATCTTCATATACATAACCATTCTCTGTTAATGCACAATCAATAGCCCAAGCATAAGACTCCGACAAAGATGAACAATAGCTTTGTCTATATTTTTTTTTGCTATTGAAAACTCTATATATTTTTTTGTTATCCACTTTGATTTATTTTTTTTGTTACTATATATAGTAATACTATTACATTAAATTTGAACTTTTTTTTCTTTATGTGTTTAAAAATTAACAATTTGTTATATTATCATTAGAATAAGTGTATCATATAATATGGGAAAAGGAAGCGAAAAAATAGCGAGAGAGCTTTTAAGCTTAGAGCCTACAGCTATAGTTGAGCTATTTACCATATACCCAGATTATGAAGATAGGGCAGACTTTTTCATTAATGTTCATAATGGTTCTTTATTTGGAGAAGGTTTAAAGTGGCAAGGCGAGACTTACGTTCCTATACCAATGGAAATAGATGGTTTCGAAGCTGATGCCGCAGCTAGCCTAAGTAGGCCAAAATTAAGAATATCCAATAAAGATCTATATGTTTCAGATCTATTAGCGAAAAACGAAGACTTTATAAATGCTAGGATATTCAGAAAAAGAACTTTTGTTAAGTTTTTAGATGATGAAAACTTCGATGGAGGAAACCCTTTCGGAGAGCAAGACCCAACAGCAGAGTTAACAAATCAGGTTTACGTAGTATCCCAAAAAACACAGGAGAATAAAAACTTTGTTGAGTTGGAGCTTACAACCCCTCTTGATTTAGAGAACAGTGACGTAAACAGCCGAAGGATTTTGGCAAGATATTGTTATTGGGATTATCGAGGTAATGGTTGTCACTATCAAGGAAGACCTATTCAAAAAGACGATGGCAGTGAATTTGTAAGCGAATTTCAAACACCTATAGTAACAGGTACAGATACAACCGCTATAGGAGCTATAGATTATACATCTATAGAACAAAACCTACCTCCACTATGGAGGTATCAAAATGAGGTAGATGAATTTTCATTCAAAGACCCAAATCAAGAGTGGGATGTAAAAAAACCATATGGAAATGGATCCTATGTTTGGATAGAGAACCCAAAAGTGATGATACACGATCCCGAAGGCTCTAGAGCTCCAGAGGCTTCGGTAACTTACTATGTTGCACAATCTGGTTTTACTGATGTTAATAAACCAGGGACCTCTACACCATGGCCAGTCGCTTCTGGTTTCTATATAAGCGGACAAGATCCAAGAAAAAATCCAGATTTGTGGGGAAAAGATGGTTGCAATAAAAAACTTTCTTCATGCAAGATAAGGTTTGGCAATGAAAATCTTCCTTTCGGCGGTTTTCCTGGTACGGACGGTTTCCAATTTAGATCTTCAACATAAAAAAAAGGTGAAGGAAAAACTAAAAAATTACTTCGAGTGCAAAGAAGAGAAAGATATTTTTTTAAAAATAGCAGAATGGTCAAAAGAAAAAATGAGTGTAGAGATCTGCGGCTTTGTAGGTTTTTCTAATGAAACTTATACACTTAAACTTTGCAAAAACATAGCCGAAGACCCTAAAAAGTATTTTGCAATAGATCCTTTAGATTTTTTGACTTTTAAAGAACAAAATAAAATAGCTTATGTTTTTCATAGCCATGTATCTGGTGATGAAGAACCTTCTGAATTTGATATATTGATGTCTGAAAACTGCTGTATACCATTTATGATTTACTCTTTAAATACGGAAATGTTTAAAGTTTATTTGCCAAAAAACGACGACTCAAGTGAAGAAATAGTTAATAAAATTTTAAAAAACATATGACTGAAGTAGTTTTACATGGAATAATCAGGAAAGAATTCGGTGAAAGTTTTCGATTGAACATATCATCAATGAAAGAAGTCTTTCAAGCTATAGACGCAAATAGACCTGGTTTTAGAAAAAAAATGTCAGACCTTAGTCAGCAAGGTATGCATTATGCTTTGATTATTGATGGTAAAAAAATAAAAACATTAAACCAAATAAAAAAATTTAGTAGCGTAAAGAAAATAGATGTTGTCCCTGCTATAATAGGATCTGGGCCAGTAGCCGCTGCTATCGCCGTAAGCGCAGCGGCTTCTGTTGGAACTGGCTTATTGGGGGCAGCTTTCGCAGCTGGAACTATAGGAGCTGGAACTTTTATTGCTGGAAGTTTAGCTATAGGCATTGGAAGCATGCTATTAATGAATCTTTTAGCCCCAAAACCACCAGAACCTCCATCGATAGAAACAACAACAAGAGCTTTGACGGAGTCTTTTACTTTTTCTAATAAAGCAAACTTGGCGAACCAAGGTATACCTGTTCCAGTTGGTTACGGAAGGCTTATGGTAGGTACAAGTGTTATCCAGTTTTCTACGAAAAACTTCCCTCAATCATATAAACCATCGCAAGCATTCCGACAAGGTCAGGACGTAAATACCCTACCTTCAGTTTCAGACACTCAAATATTTAAAGACGTAAAATGGCCAAATGAAGCCCCAAGAGATTTCAATGGTTGGACTGATGGAATGGGCATAATTGGAAAGAGCGTTATGAGCTACGACCCAGATCCTCAAAATGGCAATTCACTTATTGTAGGCAACGATTGGCAACCAGTGAGCCAAGCCCAGATATACGGCACAGTCCCTATAAGGATTGAAAACGACACTCAAGAACCAGTAGAAGCTTGGGCTATACAAAAAGGAGAGGCTGGTTATTCATTTCCAATCAGCGCTCAATACCCAGCAGGACAACTGGAAGGATTAAGATCTACCATAGGGAAGTTTGCTCTATTGTGCGGTAGACTGCAGCCTGGGGAAACAAAAGTATTTACTCTTGGAGGTAACCAGTGGACCACTTGGTACACCGAGGATGCAGGGGTAAGAGCTCTCTCTCAAATGCAAGAACCAATTTATGACCCTTACGGAGCGTTACCTAGCAGACCCTCTTACCGTTACCAAACTCCTGGAGTATATCAATCGCGTGGCGTTAGTGACGATTATTGGGATATATTTATAGTGCCTCAAAAAGCCACCCCGCAATCGCTAATAGGAAACGGAGCAAACATTTATACAAAATTTAATATTCTTCAAGAGAAAACAATAATTTTGAGATCTATTATTGATTTTTCTTGGTGGTTTTCTCCATGTGGAGGCTCCCCATATTACAGCAACTCTCCTTTTGCAGCTTATAGGTGGCCATTTGGAGACTGTAATGGAAAATTTTGCCAGCAGAACCAAGATAATAGAGTAATGGGATTTAGCACTACAAGCTTATTTACAGAGTACAAATGTGCGAACTACCAAGCTCCAGAAACCATGCAACGCGGAATAAATGGCCATGACACTTACGCTCCTTGTTATTGCCCTCCAGGAATGGAAGGTCCTCTTTTAAATATGAACATAAAAGGAGGAGGAGAAAGAACAGAAAAAGAATGGACAACTGTACCAGGAGGTTTGGTTTGGGGTAACGATAGATTTTAAGCGATGAAGCATTACGAAATAAAAACCCAAATAGCTGGAGCTTTTGGAGGTAAAAAAAGAAAACCTAAACCAGCTACATTGACGCCTCCAAAGCTGGGGGATTATGAGGTATCTTCTTCTTATGGTTATTCAGAAATTTTAGATCTGATATCAGACGGACCTATAGAGGGTCTTTGTAATAAAAATGGATACACACTTCCATCTAGCGCTATCCTTCAAGGAGTATATCTTAATAATGTAGCAGTAGAAGAGACTAATCAAAAGTTTTTGCCAGATTATGGTAAAGAAGTTAAATTAGATGATCAAAGCTCATTCGCAAATCAGTTTTCTCAGATTTTTAAAGACATCAGCTCAATAAAAATGACCGATTTAGAGATCGGGAGCATAGGTTATCCTGACACATCAAATCTTTTCGAGCTTAATGACTTATATTATCAATATAATATAGTAAGAAAATATTGGGAGCAAAATGGAGATGTGTTATTCCAACCTCTTTACGATGGCGGTGCGAATAATAATATAAATGATATTGGAAGATTTTCAAATTTAACAAAAAGGCCAAGCAATTATTCCAACGTAATAACAAACAACGAAACAAGCATTCAAAAAGCTTTGCTGTCCAATAGCAAATATGAAGTTAACTTTTGCATGGGAATCATAGAAAGTGTTGATCTTTTAGATAAAAAAACAAACTTCAGAAAAGGTTTGGATTCTTTCTTGGATATACTTTCCAACGGGAACCTTTACATGAAACAATATGCAAAAGGCATTTTATTGCAAAACGGTTTTGACCAATCAAGGATTGACGACAATTCTATAAATATAGGAGATTTTCGTTCGTTTTTTGAATCAAAATACTATAAAGAACTTCCTAATTGGTTTTTAAACCCAGAAAATAAAATACCACCTTTTACATGTATAACTATAGAAGGAACGATGGAAGGTTTCGAATTTTATAAGCATACTAATTTTTTCCTTAAAAGAGACTCTGATGGAAAAACAACATCTGAATTAAATTATTTAGCAGGTTTCGGTTTAGATTCTTCAGTTTCTTCTAATGGTTTAAAGATAGCTGATAACTCCACTTCAATGTTTGTTCCAGTTCTTGCTTCGGACGGAACTTGGAAAGGAAAAGTTAAAGGGTTTTACTTTTTCTCTTTAGATGTAGAGCCTTATGTTTATTTAAATGTAGAAGGGAACTATCCGCCAGAATATGAGCAAGAATATATAAACTCAAACCCATCAGCTCAACTGGCGAGTCCTAACGAAACAGATATTTTAGTTCTAGCTCAAAATCAATATGAAGTTGAATTCTTAAAAAACTTTAAAGGTTTTTCTTTATTCGATAGGTATGATACTCCATATAAACCAAATTCAGGTACAGGAACTTTTTTTGATACAGCTAACGGAGCTCTTGCAAAAACAGATTATAACGTTTATTATGAAGTTTACGATTTTGAACTTCAGGTAGTAGATAATGGAAGTTGCGACCTTTCAACAAACGAAAAAAGAATACTAAGAAAAAGTGGTTTTATAAAAGGCAAAGAAGTTCAAGAAATATCACATGAAACAAAACCTCTATTTACTAATGGGAACGTGATAAGAAAAGGTTGGCAAATTAAATATACATTTAAGGCAGCAGCGACAAGAACGCCTATAGGAGCAAAAATATACTTTCAAAAACAATACAATGGAGATGAAAGTCGTAATGGAGCTAGAAAATTTTCAAGAGCTAACGTCAAAATAACAGCAGATACTAAACTATTATATAGCAGACAATCAGAGGGAGAATTCAGAGGTACTAATGAAACCAACTGGCTGGAGTTTGGCTGGAATGATGAACCAGAATTTACTATTCCAGCTTCTGAAAAAGTACAAACTATAGTATTGGATATTGTAGAATTTTACGAAACTTACGTTCCAGTTAATTGTCCTTTTACAGTAGATCCAAATTTGGCATCATCAAGTATAAGAGTCGAAACTCCTTTTGGTCTTTTTAGAGAGATAGTAGATCAATCTGCCGATGCAGACGGAGAAATCGATGATTTTAATAAAAAAGACAAAGATGAATTCAATGCAGTTAAATATAATTGGTCTAATGTTTTGACTGAATTTAGAAGAGGATCACAAAAACAATCATCATTAGATTATTTTCAAGATATACATGTAGATTATTCTTACAACTATACTTTACTCGGACCTTTTACTACGAGCAGAAATCTTGTGCAAAGGCTTCGTCAAAGTAGTAGCTTAAAGAAAGACGGCATTTGGCCTAGATTGACTTTCAGCAGTAGAAGTTTACCAGAGATGGATGAGGAATATTTATATTCTATACAAGAAGGAAGCAGAGACGATAGAGGGACAATAAAAGGCACCCAGAAATTTGCAGATTGGGATAAGAACGACCAAGACTTCGACGAAAAAGCTCAAGCATTAACTCATACTATATTATCTCCGAACGTAGATTGTGTATGGTTTACTTTAGCAATAGATAAGTTGACTGACACCGTACAACAAAGCATTGGAGACCCTGAAGATCCAGATTTAGCAGCTGGCACGACAATACCTTCAGTTGTCAACATAAGAGTCGAGGTCGGATATATATCTGAAACTGGAAAAACACAAACAACAACAAATAAATTTTTCCAGATAGCTGCAATGATAGAATCTACATCGTTAGTTGACATAGGAAATCCATATAATTTAGAGGCTGCAGATTCATATAGTTATATACAAGAAATACAAGATATAGGAGAAAGCGAAACTGGCTTGCAGCATTGTGCTCCTGGGTTTTTTGATATTATAGATGGTAAGGGTGGACTTTTTGAGTGTTTTGTACTTCCTCCTGCTAAAAAACTTGGAGAAAGCAATCTGAATACAGCTAACCAAGAAGAAAGCGCTCTTAAGAGGTTTATAAGGATAACTAAGATGTCGACAGAAACAAATTCAACTTTAATATTTAAAAATATTGGCGTTTATAAAATAACCGAAGTCACAAAAGGCAACTTAAGGTATCCTTTTACAGCTTACGCAGGTATAAAATTAGACTCTAGAGTTTTTTCAGACATACCGCAAAGAGCATACGAGGCAAAACTTAAAAAAGTAAAAATACCTACAAACTACTATCCAACTTATGGCGACGGAAAAGACAAGCGGTATTACAATTCAGCTGGAGATTACTTAACCACGGATATTGAAAACCTGCAAATATACAAAGGCGATTGGGATGGCTCGTTCAAGTTTGCGTGGACAGATAATCCAGCCTGGATCCTATATGACATGATAACTAATCCAAGATATGGTTTAGGTTCATTCATAAAAGAGTCTGAAGTAAATAAATGGGATCTTTATAAAATAGGAAAATTCTGTGATTCTGTAGACGACAAGGGTTATTTTGATGGTCTTCCAGATGGAAGAGGTGGCATAGAGCCAAGGTTTGCATGTAATATAATGTTCTCTCAAGAAACTAAAATATTTGACGCCATAAACACTATCGCAAATATGTTTAGAGGAGTTGTTTACTATAACAACAGAACCATAGAATTTTCTGATGATAGGCCAAAAGAACCTGTTTGTATTTTTACAAACGCAAACGTAAAACAAGGCATCTTTACTTACTCAAACTTTAAAAGAGACGAACAAATAAATACTGTAGAGGTTTCTTATATAGATAGATTTAACGAGTGGAAAAATAAATTAGAAATTGTAGAAAATAGGGATGATGTATCAAAAAGAGGAATATTCAAAAAAACAGTTAATGCTTTTGGAGTTACATCAAAATCCATGGCCAGAAGGCATGGAGAACACATACTGTCAGAAACAACAAAAGACAACCAAAACGTTTCATTTATTTGCGGATTAGAAGGATTACTATGCAAGCCTGGAGATTTAATTCTTGTAGAGGACGATTTAAAATCATTTAAATCAAACTTCGGAAAAGTTTTAAATACAGACGAAAATAAAAAATCTATAAGGATATCTAATAAATTCAATAACGTAGATTACGTATCAGAAATAACACTTTTCAAGCCGTCGGAGATTACTGATGTAGAAACTATAACTGAAACCAGTTCAAGTATAAGATCAAGACTTCAAGAATTCACAATAACAAATAGTAGCGGCGATTTTCTAAACGGAGTAAGTGGTTGGGACTATATGGCAGGGCCGTGGAATTTTGATTCTTACACAAGCGGATACAACGTTTTCGATTTGAATAATAATTATATTTCTCCTCTTCAGCAAGATTACGCAGTATACACAAGAAAAGACGACCTTTATCCAAACCAATCAGATAGGTCTACAATTTGGTTCAATACAGAAGCAAGAGGTTGGGTTTTTTCTACTGGAGACTATTCTGCAAGTGGAAATTTAGAAAACAATAATTTATTTATATTAGAACCAGAAATATTTAGCTTTTTAGATTTGCAACTTTTCGATGTAAATAATTTAGATGTAACTGCTATTAAGTATTACGATGTAAACTCTCCCGACAAAAGAGGGTCTTTTATAACTAACTTTACTGGAAGATTTTACTACGAAAACCCACTTACAGATCTTGTTTATACATATGGAAATGAATCCCTAACTTCAAAAATAGGAAGCAATGTACAAATATTCAGAGTCCCCGTTACTGGCTGGGCAGGATCAGATTATGGCGATGAGGTTTATATAGACAAAAACCACTACAACGCATCGTTACTTAAATTTGTGCCAGAAGGAACAACTTATAGATTCCAATTGAAAAACAAATCAGAAAGTGTATTTAAGATCACTTCACTGAAAGAAGAGGCAGATAACGAATTTAATATTGTAGCAAAACAATACAACACAGGTAAATATAAGGACTTGTAATAAAAGAATAAATCATTCTTCAGTAACACCCATAACTTTTTCTAGATTTTTTATGAAATCTTCTTTTAAATTTTTGGGGACTTTTTTGTATTGTTCCTTAGCTCTTCTATAGACCCTTCTGCTAATAGCGTCGTCAGGTTTGATTATCTCTCTTAGTTTTTTTGCTATTTTATTGTTCATATTTTTGCTATAAATGTAGATGAGTCTTTAATGAATCCAAGTTTATTGTAAAATTTTTCATATTTATCGAAGTTTGGGTTGTTACATAAAGCACTCATTGAAATGTATTTAAATTTGCTGTCTCTTGCGAATTGAATAGCCTTCTTTAAAATCTTAAATCCGACTTTAGGATTCTTAGACACCCAAACATATTCAGAGAAAATTTTAACACCGAACTTTATATTTTTGTCGTTAACGAAAATAATACAAGCGTCGTATTCATCGTTCTCTTTATTAGCCCAAACAAAAAAATCCCATGCTAATAAATGTTTATTCGCATAATTTAGCTTTATAGATTCAGTGTCGTGTTTTAAACCTAATGCGTGAGATTCGTAGTTGTCTCCATGAGGTATTAATCCCCTCATGCAGTCGACGACAGAACAGAACTCATCTGGATTAGTAATCCTTTTTATCATTTAGAAATAATACCTATAAGTTTTCTGGCTTCTTTTGCAGGTATATTGTCGAAATCTTTCCAGTCCTTAACGTCTTCATTAATATACTTCTCAGACTTCCATAAGTCTCTTAGAAGCTCCTTGAAACCATCAAACGATTCCACACTGTGCTTTTCTCTTAAGGTCTTCTCAAGCAACCCAGAGGGAGTTATAGGGGCAAAGTTTTCGCCAGACGATTTAGATGATGTCTTTGTGTTTTCAGACTTATCAATTTCATCAGCACCTACAATATTAATGTTTAGAAAGTTCCTTACACAACGAACAAAAGCTCTATTACACGCGATGGTTTCTAGAAATTTTTCGCAAAAGGTATCCGTATTTTCTAAAGACGCGTTGGCATAATCTTCGTAAGAAACGATTTTGTTTGAAGATTCATAATTGCCAATCCATTCAATATCACAACGAGCCGTAACATAACCATCTTCTACATTTCTAGCATCATAAGCAACAGCATGGAAACCTCTAAGTTTAGCCAAATCTTTAATGCCACCAAGCATAATTAGTAATTGGTTGTCTCTGAGACCTTCTGTAGATGTCGGAGTTTGTTGGCCACGCATTTCAAACCAACCCTTATTTGGGTAAAGGAATTCTGGTTTAATCATAGCCCTCCAGTTAACAGAACCATCTTCGTTAAAAATATAATCAACGCATTCAAGAAGGCCATGTCCATCTCTCTTGTAAAGATCTGGGCCATATAATTTTTTAACCGCTTGTTTCTTGGCTGTTTGTTTTTTTACAGCTTTTTTTGCAGATTTTTTAACTGCTTTGTTTTTGTCCTCTTTTTTGTTCATAAATATAAAAGTAATCTAGTTCTTCCCAGTAATCAGGATTATCGACTATATCATCTTCAGAGTCAAGGTTTTTTTTCCAATGATATGTGGATTGGTATATTTTTTCTCCTTCAACCACAAGTTTGAAAGATAAAAACTTATTATCTGTATCTATGTTTTTTGGTTTGTCTTTTGGAGGGTTGTAATACTGGACTTCGCTATCGAAGTATTCAAACCTCATATCATCCAATATATCTTTATTCGAAACTAAAAAACAAAAATCAATACCCAGTGACTTAAGTATAGAAAAATATTTCTTGGGGATACTCTGGGGCTTTACTGTTGTTATTACATTTATAGATTTTATGTTTTTTGAAAAACTATTAATTGAATCTATTTGAAGCAATGAATCCTTAAGAAATAACACGCATTCATGGTTGTTACAATAATTTTGCAGCGAAGCCATGTTACCTAAATCCTTATCCAACCTTATATTTAAGATGTTGTTTTCGAAAATGGGAAGATTTACATATTGAGTTGGTATAACGTCTATACAATATGATTTTTTTTTGTTTATAAGTTTTGTTTTGAAGTTGGGTTTTGTTATAAGTTTTCCTTTATATTTTTTATAATTAGAACTTAAAATAAGTAACAAAGATTCGGAAACTTCTTCAGCTTTTATTCTATCTATAGATCCATCAGGGTCAAAAGTAGACATACATGGTTTTTTGTCCCAGTCTGGTTTTAGATCTATTTTTTGGTGAGGTTTAGACCAGTAAGGTGTGGTTATAGATGGGTATATGTTACCATAAAGGCTGACTACTGGGACGCCTTGGCTACTCGCATACTGAGTAATCGCGTTATCTACAGAAATTAAAGCTTTTGCTTTTGAAACAATATAAGCATTATGTCTAAAACTTAAATTTGGATAAAGGTAGTCAAACCTATCGGTTGCATTTTTTTCCGAACCTATGATTAGTATTTTAATGTTAAACTTATCAAGTTCTTGTTTTATCAAATCGCAAAAAAGACCGTAATAATTATAGCATTTAGCGTCGATATCTTGCTCGTTATATATTACTATGTAGTCTTTAGGAACAACTGGAAAAAAGTGCTTGTTTACAATTACGTTAGAAGGTTTCACCTCTAAGTTTTTAGAATATTCTGTTAATAGGTGTGACATTTTTATTTTCCGTTATGGATGTAGCAGGGTACTTTTTGAGTGGTCGTTGCTGGGTAATAAGCGGCCTCGAAGAAACCCTCATTTTTCCCAAAACCTTCCATGCTAATCGGGTTATCAAGCGAAGGGGAGTAAGGCAAACATTTGAAAACATTAGGGTTATCTTCTATATATTCGAAGAACTGTGGTTTTGTAAAAATATATATATTATGATTCTTATGTTTCTTTTTTAAGTTTCTCAAAAGGGAGTTTATAAAAATAAGATCTGTTCCAGACTCTGGAATTACAACAGCGACTCTTTTACCTTTATCTTCTTTCGATAACGCATCCTCAAAAGAAGTTTCTTCTTTTGAATTTTGTTTTTTAGCTACATGTATAAAATGATGATAAATTTGGAGCTGACTTATCTCTCTGTTTTTTAATTTGCTAACCCAAGTTTTGTAACCTTCCGTGCGGAAATCAACATCGTCATTTAAAACATTCTTATATAAATCTATAACAAGTTCCTCGTCAGTTAAATTTTGAGGCATGTTGTAAAACTCATCGTAATAATTGTTTTTTAAATCAACTTTTTCATCTAAGTATTCAGCATCATCAATGATTTTTTCTAGTTTTTTACCAATAACTTCAGTAGAGAAATTTTCGACAACCCATTCTCTTGATTTTTTTCCCTGAGAATCTTTTTCCTCCTTAGTCATATCAAAAACTGATTGAAGCATTTGTTCAATAGATTCTGCGTCTGTAGAAGCTTTTATAAACTGAGTGCCTGGTTCTCTATATTCATGCCAACTAAGAGGCAAGCCTCCGCTCTCTTCTGTGCAGCTATCTTCGCCGCACGAATAATCTGTGACCAAGGTTATAAGCTCAGTCAATTTAGCTTCTTGAACAGGTATTTCTTGGCCACCACTTGTAAAAGGGTGACAGTAAACATCCATTAAGTTATATACCTCATTCAACTGCTCTTCTGATACACCATACTTTACGTTTGTGGTATTAAGAGTTTCGCTATTACAATATCTGCATTTTTGATTTTCACCAGAAAAAGGTTTTATCTCAAAAGAGTTACATGAGTGACAAAAGTATGTAGTTAAAATATCTGATTTTTTAATGTTTTTTTCTTCAATCAACCTCAATATATCCCAACCCTCTTGCCAATGAGTATGCAAAAGGAGCTTGGCACTTGTATTTTTTTCTTTAAATCTTTTGAATCCATCAAGCAAATTAGGTACAGATTTTCTTAATTGGTTTCTAAAAACAAAACCTATCACAAAATCTTCATCTTTTATGTTTTGATGCCTCCTTAAGTTAATTCTTTTTTGGTCTTCTAATTTAAAAAAGTGATCAGTATCAAGAGACCCTCTTAATGTTTTAACATGATCATAACCCAACTCTTTAAATGCTTTTTCAGCAAAGCTAGACCAAACGTAGTAGTCTTTTATTTTAGGAGCATATTCAACTGCTTGCGGTAAAATAGGAAGACTATCAAGAGTAGTCCAAACCATGCATTTTATCTTATTCCACCAAGGTTTATGGTGGTAATTTGTAAACCCCCAAATATCCTCAATTCCTATGTATATATCTGGCCTTACTTTATTAACAATATTGTCTATCTCAAGAGATCCGTAGCCAGCATCTCTTTTTTCTTGTTCATTTAAAACTTGGTAGTTTTCAGGTATAGTCCCATAACAATCCCAAGGTAAAGAGTTTAAAGTTTTATCATCAACCGACTTCATATTCGCGGCTTCGAAAACCTCGTATTTGCCAGTTTTATAAAGGTACTTTAAAATATTTTTTTGGTTTTTACCAAAACCTGTAAAAGCTTTGCAAAAATTAGAATGAATTAATACTCTTTTTTTTCTCATTTTTTATTAGCTTCTATTCTGTGAGTAAACAATTTATCTAATGCATGTTTGAAAAACTGACAAATTAAATAAGCTTCGGACATTTCCACCCCCATCCCAAATTTATTTGAGGAGTTTCTTGTTACTGTAAAAGAAAAAGCATCTTCTCCACTTTTTTTCTTATAAGGGCTGAACAGAATAGATGTTGAGTTGCTATCAAAAGTATGATAAGCACTAAATTTTTCATACTTTTCGACGGCATATATAAAACCACTAATTTCTGTTTCGTTAAATTTAACAGATAGTGATTTTTCTGGATTCTTGTGATTACCAGAAAAGGATCCAGTTTTCTTATTAGAGTCCCAAGAATACTGTTTTACAGCCGTCATATATACACAAGGCTCATAGTTTTTACCTTGAGTTCCCATACGGAAACCAAAAGCACAACCAGTACTTTGTGAGTTAGGTTTATAAAAGTTAATCATACCTATTATGATAGGTAAAAAAGATGATTTTTCTACTTAAATATCAAAAACTTCAACTGTTGCTATGTCAAAATCAGAATCGTCAGAATTTTTATCTCCAATAGACCTGACCCCAATTCCATAAACACCAATCAAATCTAAGTCATCGTAAATATAAGTTGTTTTTTGAGATTCTTTATATTTCTTGAAAAAGCCATTTGGTTTTCTTACATAACAAAGATAATTATTATGACTGCTTATTTTTTCCCAAGAAATTTTTATATAAGCACTGCCGCTTTCACTTCTTTTAAATTCAGTTTTCAAAATCGGCTTCTTGGCTTGTGTCGGTTTTGTTCGTCTATCTTTAGATTCTATTTCAGAAGGAACCTCTAAAGCTTTAGATGAATCGCCTAATATTGGTTCTAAAAGAATAGATTTAATTGAAAATAAGTTTTGTTCTTTTATTCCTATGAAAAGCAACCAATCAAAAGATCTGCTAAACTTTGAAACCAATTCTAATACAGAGTCTTTTCTCTCCCCTAAAAACACACAAGATTCTATAATATAAGAATGAAGTATTTTCATAAAAAACATCGGAGCAGCAACCTTCATGCAATCCAAGAATTCTTCTTGAACTTTTTCTTCATCAAGATTAAAAGCCATAGAGTACTCACGTACAATAATTTTTGATACGTTCTTGCTGAGACCCAAGTTGAGACATAAAAAACAAATATCTAAAAGCTTATTCCCTAAAAAACATTGCTGGCAATCAATGAACTTAAAAAGAAATTCTCTAGAAATTATATTATCTAAAGAAAGGTTTCCATGGCAAGCAGTTTCCGCCGATAACAAAGAGCCTTTGTAGTTTTCTTTAGCTTTGTTTTTTAAGTCCTCAAAAACATTTAAAACATTTTCTAGGCCGTAATTAATCTCTAACATTTCAGATACATATTCTGATGAATCTGAAAAATCTTTTTCTTTTAAAAAGTTGCTGAAATATTCTTCAAATGTTACATCGCAGTTTAGAGACGAAAAATATACGAAGGTGTACATGAACGATTTCATGTTGTCAAAAAGATAACCTCTACCAAGCTCTTCTAAAGTATCTGCTCTGTCTACCGCTGTAATTATATATCTTATTTTTGTGCCGACTTCTACAATACCAGAGTCTATAATGCGTTCATTTAATATCGCATCGTTGGCTCTTAAAAAAACAGTTTCACTTATTATGCTTTTGCAGTTTTTGTCGTAAGAAATTTTTATTTTGAGGGTGGTAATCATTGGAATGAATCCAGTTTTTACCATAAAGCAGTCAAAGTTTTCATCTCCTTTGATTTGTTTTATTTCTACGATGTCTAATGTTTGTTTGGCTTTTGAGAGTATGGCGTGAAAAATTTTACCATACCTTTTATCTAGCAAGTCTATTGCTTTCTCTTCGTTGATAAAAGCCCTCCCAGTAAAAATTTGAGATGAATTCATATAATTATATTATACTGGGAGAGCATTTTTTTTCTATATATTTCTATATACTTATGAAGCGGTTCCTATTTTCTTTCCCTGCAAACGGATGCCCGTGACGCTTGTTTTTGCCAGCTTGGTGCGAGATCCGCTGTTTCTGTCGTACACATTGATGTAAGATGCCGTCTCAGAAACGAACTGAGCATTAATAGCTTTTCCCGATTTTGTGTATAGACCGAAATAACGACCTTTACTTGAACGGATTGCTTTCATAATTTGGTTTTGTGTTCTTGTACTCATATTCATGTATATTAAACTATCTTGATCTGATTGTCAACATCTTTTATTGTTATTTTTGATTTTTTAGAATTTGAAATAACTATTTTAGCCAATGGTATGTGGATTTTATCGTAGATATACCTTTTTATATCTCTTGCATGCATTTTCTTATTAGTAATATCCTGAAAAATGCAGTTAATTGATGATGCTTTTACGTTTATTTCAAGACCTCTATCGTGCAACTTGTTTTTAACTTTATCAACCTCATGTTTTATGATTCTTTTCATGTCAGAGTCGCATAGCTCATCAAAAACCAAAACATCATTTATCCTTGCTAATAGTTCTGGTTTTAATTCTTTTTTTACGGAGTTTTTATAAGAATCCTCTTCGCTCTCATCATTTTGGACAAAACCCATACTTCTTTTTTTAGCTTCTTTATGACCTATATTACTAGTAAGTATTACTATAGATTTAGAAAAGTCTACTTTTTCATGTTTGTTATCCTCAACGTAACCTTCATCTAGAAGATGAAGCAATATATTTAGTATTTGAGGGTCAGCTTTTTCAACCTCATCAAACAAAACGACACAGTTGGGATTATCTTTAACAAAATTAGTCAATAAACCCCCTTCTTCGTAACCAACATAGCCAGAGTTAGAACCAATAAGTTTACTAATTCCTGTCTTATCATAAAGCTCGCTCATGTTGATTTGGAGAATAGCTTTTTCATTACCAAAAAAGTTTTTTGCTATTTTTTTAGCCGTGTAAGTTTTACCAACACTAGTAGGCCCAACAAAAAACATGCTAGCTAAAGGTTTGTTTTCCTCTGTTAAACCTGCTTTAGCGCAAGAAAGTAAGTCTGTAATAGTATCTATTGCTTTATCTTGACCGAATACTTCTTTTTTAATCCTTGAAGAGAAAGAAGTGAAGTTTTGACTTCCAGATTTAACTTGATCAGCTGAAATTTTTGCATGTTCAGCTATAACATCAATTATATCTTCTTTCTTTATTTTTATAGGTTTTACATCTTTGTTATTCCTAACGTCATCTAGATCATTAAGAAAGTAGTTTAGTTTTTCTTTTATTAAAGTTTCGCTGATTTCTTTTTCTGTTAAGCATTTTATTAGATCGTCGTGCTTATCCATTATATCTTTACAAGGCTTTGAGTTCTTAATTTTAACTCTAGATCCAACTTGGTCTATTATATCAAAAGCTTTATCTGGAAACTTTTTATTACTAATTAAACTAGAAGAAAAATCAACAACACAATCTATAATGGGTTTAGTGAAAATTACGTTGTGAAATTCTTCATACTTGCTTTTGCATTTGTAAAGTATTTGTTTTGTTTCATCTTTTGTGGGCTCTTCTACTTTAACCTCAAAGAATCTACGCTTCATCGCGCTATCCTTTTTGAATATTTTATTATATTCTTCAGTTGTTGTAGCTCCTATACATTTAATTTCTCCTCTAGCTAAATAAGGTTTCATCATGTTCGCTGCATCTATGCTACCTTCTTGGTTGCCTCCTGCTCCAAATATAGTATGTATCTCGTCAAAAAATAAAACTGTATTAGTAGACTTTTTAGCCATCTGTAATAGAGATTTAAACTTTTGCTCGAATTGACCTCTATACTGAGTGCCAGCAAGCATTGATCCTATATTGACACTAAGTATTTCCATACCAAACATATTAGATGGTATTTCTGCTTTGCATATTTTAGCAACAAGAGCTTCTACAATCGCTGTTTTTCCAACACCAGCATTACCAGTTAATATTGCATTGCTTTTATTTTTTTTAGATATTGTTTCTATAAGCAGCGATACCTCATCGTCCCTGCCATAGACATCTGGAAGTCCGCCCTCCATATAAACACTGTTTAAATGAGTTACAAAATCTGGAGTTTCTTCTTCTTGTTCGTTATAAGTTTCCAAAACTTGAACTTCATCAACTAAATCTTCCATTCCAAAATCTGAATTGTCCTCTTCAGACAGATCAAAATCACCATTAACAAAATTAGCTAGTTTTTCTACAAAAGATTCGTACTCTAAAATATTATCACTAATACATTCAGATACATGTACAGATGTATTTAATAAAGCTAAGATTATATGCTCTACACCTATATAGTGTTGATCTAACTTATGAGATATTTTGTTAGCTTCTCCAATTGTATAAACTACTTCTTTATTCCAAGGGTCAGAGTTTTTATTTACAAAAAAATGCTTGCTATCTTTTTCAGCAGATTCTTTTATAATATCTAAAGCTTCATGATGATTTATCAAAAAGCCATTAATCATTAAAAAATTGGTGATTTCTGTAGATGCATTTTTTAAACAGCCATATAAAACGTGCAAGTTAGTTATGTTTTTATGCCCAAGTTCTTTTGAAACTGAATAAGCATCTGTATATGCTTTTTTTGCTCTAGGGGTAAGGTTAAAGTCTTTAAATATCACGTTGTTGTTTACACTCATTTTAGTTCTGAAAGTTTCATATAAATTTTTTCTCTTAATGGACGAAGGGTGTTGATGAATATCAAATCGTCAGCGGTATCACCAACAACTATAACAACGTCACCTTTCTTCGGCAACTTATTACCACAATTTAGGTAGTCTGTCAACCTTTCTTGTCTGTCTGAATCCATAAATAATCCAGAAACAGTTCCAAGTTCATCATTTATATCAAGCCTAGCATACTTGTTGCCATTTCTACTTGTTCTCCTACTTATGTCTGCAATAATACCCACAAATTTAACCGTTCTTCTTGCTTGAGAAAGCCTAATCTCCTCAGATGTCTGAAAAGACTCTTCATCCCCACTGCTAAATATCTCTCTTATGTTATAAGAATAACTATATCCAAGTAGTTTGGTCTCAAAAAACCAATTAGCAAACTTTAAGTGGCTTGTGTTTTGTTCATAAATGCTTTTATATGGATCATACTTTTTCTTAAAGGTATTAAATCTTTTGTCTGAAAAAAGAACTCTACCATCATCAGCAGGTGTGGTTTCAGATCTACAATCATGAATTGTATTTAGGATATCATAATTGAATTTAGGTCCTAGTTCTATTACATTTCTTTTTTCTCTGTCAGTTAATATATTGAATGTTTGAGCCTCAAGAACTAATCTACATCTGTCTTTATCAACAAAAGAATCAAGAAGACCAGCTTGGGCAAACGCAGACATAGTCCCTATATTAACACCGCAATCTTTTGCCGTAATAAATACGTCATACTTGTTTTTAAAAGACCCTTCTCTGAACTCAACCAGCGACTCCATAACTTTATCTGAAACACCTTTAATTGAATTTAATCCATATCTGATGTTTTTGCCTTCAATTTTGAAATCAAAACCTGACAGATTTAAATCTGGAGGAAGTAGCTTTATGTCAAAAAAAGAAAGCTCTTGAGAAATACTTGTAATCTCATCATGAGAATTTGGTTCGAATCTCGCCATTTTCAACAAACTTAAGAAGAATTCTTGTGGGTGATTGAACTTAAGATAAACTGTAAGGGCAGCTAAATATGCATACGATATACTATGAGACTTATTAAACGAATAGTTAGCTGAGTCTTCAGCAACCTTCCATAACACTTCTCCTATTACTGGATCTAAATTGTTACTTTTTATTTTTTCTTCAATTTTAGCTTTCCATGCTGGCATGTCCTCAACCTTTTTCTTTCCTACTATTCTTCTAAGTTGCTCTGACTCATCAAGACTAAAGCCAACTTTAACAGCCATCTTCATTAACTGCTCTTGGTAAAGAGGAATGCCTCCTGTATAACTAAGTATATCATCAAAAAATTCATGCACACAATTGAACTCTCCAGTTCTTACATATTCAGCATAACTATCTTTAAAATCTAAAGCCCCTGGACGAGCTATAGCGACAACAGCAGACAATTGCTCAAGGTTTCTGGGCGCGACTTGCTTACAAACCTTGAAATTTACTTCCGCTTCGATCTGAAACAATCCTTTAGGTTGTTGGAGGCAAGCTAACGCTGCATAGATGCTTTCGTCGCTAGGGTCGATGTCACAGGCTTTGATGCCAATTTGGTTACATACGTCATGAACCACTGAAAGCGTCCTCAGTCCAAGTATATCGAACTTGACACTAAGGCTTGCTACGTCATCCATATCATAACCAGACACTAAAGCTCCTTCATTTGTTTTTTGAAGAGGCATTATGTCTGTCTGATTATAATAGCTAATCGATATTCCAGAAGGATGGACTCCAGTATTCTTTATTAAACCTTCTAGTTTTTTTGATATTTTAAATGACTTCTTGTACTTGTCAGCATAAACTCTAAAACTTTCACTTTCTTCGTAAGCTTGCGAAAGCTTTGCTACCTTCCCAAAGTGTTTTGGTATAGTGTCACTAATTTGATTAACATCTATCTCAGATAAACCATCAACGATTTTGCCACATTCTTTAACACAAAGCTTAGAACTTAAAGTGTTTAAGGTTAAAATCTTAGATGTTTTTCCTTTGTATTTTTTTTCAATATATTCAATAACTTCAACTCTTCTATCATAGGATATATCGTTGTCCACATCAGCCAAAAGAGAACCGTCTAAATAAGTTACTCCGTTATGCTCTATTTTTTTAGCCCTACTCTTAGAAACAAAACGCTCAAAGAAAAGCTCGTATTTAATAGGGTCAATATTGGTGACCCCAAGCAGGTAAAGAACCAAGCTTCCAGCAGCACTGCCTCTGCCAGCACCAGTTGGGATATCTTTAGATTTACAAAAGTCAAGTATGTCCCAATTCAAAAGTATATAATCGACAAAACCAAGCTCCTCTAAAATTTCCAGTTCAGTTTCTGTTCTTTCGTAATACTCAGATCTGTTTTCTTTTTTAGTTATGCCTCTTTCTCTCAAACCCTTTCTGCAAAGCTGTTTTAGAATATCAAAACTAGAAGCGTTAGAGTCTAGATCTAAATCTTTTAAAGTTTTATCAGGAACTTCGATTTCTGGGAGCTTAACTCCTACTGGGAATGGCGTTTGATAGTTCATATTTCAATTTCTAAAATTTGTCTTCTGAATATTTGGAAGTTCATTTCGATGTCATAAAGAGCATCATGTAAACGTTTCTGGTCAAAAGTAATATCATATTTTTTAAGCAGAGTCAACTGAGAAGTTTTTAAACCTCTCTCCCTAAAGTTTAGCCATTTATATTGCCAGTAAATAAAATTATCTTTATCCACTGGGGCGTTTTTAGCTATGGCAGTAGCTATAGCTTTAGTGTCAATGATTCTCTTGATGTAAGATTGATCTAGTTTTTCCCCAATAAGATTTCTCCATACATCAACCATATAAACATCAAAAGCAAGAAGGTTTTGCCCTACGATCAAATAGTCATCGTCATAAAGGTATTTTGAGAACTCGCTCCAAACTTTATCTGCTGGTTCCGAATTGTTCTTGTAATACTCTTTATCAAAACCAGTTATTCTTGCAGCGTCTGGAGAAACGTTTAAGTCGTCCCAATGTATAAGTTTATCGTATTTTTTAATAACTCTGTCTCCCTCGACAACAATCCAAGCTGCTTGCCAAGGCTTAGACTTGATTAGATTCAAGCCTTCAGTTTCTGTATCAAATATGATATATTTTTGGTTTCTTTTAAACCTAAGAAGTGATTCATTCATAATTAAACTTGTTCTTTGTAAGACTCCCAGCAAAACTCATCACTACCAAAATGACTTAAGTTTGGATTAGATAATGTTGCTTGCCTACCAAAAGATCTATTACATAAAACTTTATAAGTTTGCAATGCTTCTACATCCTCTTTGTTTTTGTATTTGATTGTTTTGACTAAGCTTATAGGATATTTGCCGTCGACAAAAGATTTAACCTTGTCTTCTAGAAGAGAATCAAAAGGGAGGTTATTTCTTTCTATCCAAAACCTAGGGTTTAAACCTTCTAAATAAGGTATGCAGTTTTTTAGAAAGAAGTTATTTTCATGTATGAAACTACCATAAAAAGGAACAACAAAAGAAAGGTGTTTGTTATTCCAGAACCTTATTAGGTTATCATAATTAATTTTGCCATCACACTCAGTGAAAGCAAAAGAATAAATCTTGTTTAAAAGCTTACAACCTTCGTCGTCTAAAGCAAAAATTACAGCCTTATGGGAGTCATCTTTATTTTCGCTTTCAGAGTTATTGCAAAGATTAATCTTTAATCCATAAGTCAATCTAATGTCGTTTTCTTTGCAGACATGAAAAGCTTTCATGAAGCTTGTTAGGTTGTCTTCAACAAGAACTAGATCTTTTAAACCTTCATCTTTACAGATTGAAATTATTGAGTCTGGACCCTCATCCGATTCAGAGTTGTTTAAAGTTAGTATACTTTTACCTGTAGAGTAGCAAGAAGTAAATATCGGCTTGATCATGTTATGATATTAGCATAAATCATAAGTTTGTCAAGATGAATGTGCAGGACAACCAGGATAATACTTCATTTCATACGAACCTCCTTCTGGAACCATTTCTTCTGAAAACTCATCGTCAAAACAAGATTTTGCAAAGTTGCCATTTGAATCTTTAATTTCATAATAAAAGAAATCAAACTTCATTCCACAATACCACATCGGAGTGCCATCTTTTTTAAGTTGTCCCTTTTCTTTAGCGAAACCACAAAGAAGTTTGCAACTAAAAGAACCATCGCTAGGGAAACCTTTGTAAGCCGCCATGTTCTTTGTAGCAGATTCTTCATTAAAATTATCTAGATACTCTTGAATCTCAGTAAGATGATGTTCGAAACCGTTCAGGTCGTGTTCGTCAAGAGGCTCCATTCTTACAATGCCGCTTTTTTTGACATCTGGTATTAAGTCAAACTTAAGAAACAAAAACTCACTTTGTTTTGTTTTGTATTCTGGAAATAAATGTTTAACAGCAAGACTATACATTAGATCCTGCATGTTGTCTTCTGCATCCTTACCTTTGAATGTTTCCTTGCTTGTTTTAAAGTCTCTAATTAAAGCGAATTTTTTATCTTTATAAAGAAAAAGTTTATCAATAAAACCTCTGATTTTATATTTTACTGTGCCGTCATTAACTACGATGTGGAAGTCTTTTTCTGAATGCTCTTCAGTAGGATCTACTTCTGTATCTCCAAAAAAATCATACATCAAACCATTAAGGGTCATCTCTTTCATCATCTGAACGTTATCTTTATCATCAACGCCCTCCCTTATTGCATGTTTCATTATTAGTCTTTTTATAGACGGAACACTAAATACATCAAGGGTACGGATAATTTCGTCAAAGTAATGTCTTCTTCTTTTTTCTCCCAAAACTTCAAAAATTAAGTGACAAATAGAACCTCTTCTAGCTCCATCATTACTCCTGTCTGGAAGCTTTAGTTTATACTTAGACCAGTAAAGCCAAGAACAACTTTCTGCTGTTTTGATTCTGCTTGCCGACAATGTTGTTATTGGTTCACTCATTTAATTTAGTAGCTTTCTTTAAGTCTGACTTAGAGAAATTGTTTTTATTGTTTTTAACGAAATTCGAAATAAATAGTCTTTGTTTGATTTTGTCTGTTTCTTTTTCTTCCCAAGAAGAGAAGTTAGCAGAAGACTCATTTGCGTCGCCAAAGTCGTTAAAACCCTTTGGCGGAAGTTTAATGGTTAAGTTTTCTAGGTCGAAGTAACGAGAAAGCTTTAGGTAGTTTTTAACACACCCAATTAAACCTCTATTCTCTTTAGAATCGAAATCATTGTTTCCAGCAATTATAACTTCATCTAAAACCTTGCTTGACAAATAAGATATAAGAGATGGGCTTATTGATAAACCGAAAACAACTAAAACGTTTTTTATTCCGTTTTGATATAAAGACATTGCATCTCCTATACTTTCAGTAAGATATACCGAACGCTTTTCATTTATAATGGAATCTACAGTTTCTTCATTTGGTATATAAGCTGGGTATATCCAATTATTTTTTTTACCAAGGTGCTTCCACTTTGCAAAGTTATTTTCGTCCACCCTTCTTCCAGAAAAACCTACTATCTGAGAATGTTCGTTGTAAATAGGGAAAACCATTCTCCTGTACATTTGTCCCGAACCAGCGAGACCAACTCTAAATGCTTTTTGAGTTTCTTCTGATATTTTTTTGGGCAAATAAAAATTATAATTAGGAAATAACTTTTGTAAAATTGATTCGTCGTATACTTTTTCCATTTCTATGAGTGCTTTCTGTTTGTATTCTGTGAAATCTGATACGTTTGATTCTATCGATCTCAATACAGAATTTAATTTCTTTTTATCGTCTTTTAGAGTAAGTTTAACTAAAGCCTCAAAAGGTTTAGATTTATTTCCATGAATAAAATCTATCCAAACTCCAGTATTTTTATATATTCTTAGCGCAGTCTGATTGTCCCCAGACCTATATAGAGCACTAGTCCTCCAATGGTTTCCGCAATCAACAAGATTGTAACCAAGCTCCTCTAATATTTGCTTCATTTTATTACAGTTGGTCAAAATCTGGTAGTTCGCCTGGCTCTGACCCATCGATATCAGCGCCGCCATTAGCGGATCTAACTATATCCCTAAGATCACCACGTTCTGAAATATTAAAATTAGCGAAGTTTAAGTTTATAAAGTTTTTCCTTAAGGAATCTCCAACTTGAATAGGCTCTAAAGCTCCAGCTATGTCCTTGCCCAAGTGTCTCGATTTAATTCCAACAAGCTTGTGAGTTCCAAAATGAGAACCCTCTATCTCAATTTCATCAGCTGTTTTACTACGAAGTATAAACATGTGAGAGCAAAACTGAATGATTCTGTCAGAAAGGGATACAGTACTTTCATCATCCACTACATTCTGAGCATTCCTGTTGTTTGTAATACCCAGCCTATTGGATTGAACAGAAGTTATCATAGGAATGATGGGTTCTCCTTCATGAAGGATTTCTTTTTGCACACACTTTTTGAATTTATCCACCATCTCTCCAACGATCTGCCACTCGTTTTTGTTTGCCGATGATTCACTAGTAGTCTTGATGTAGTCAAAAGAAAATATCATCTTATTACCTCTTCCCACTTTTGAGAAGTAAAAACGCTTTAATGTATTAACCATTGAATCTACATCTAAGCCTCCTACGTTATAGTAATAAAATTTAAGATTTTTAACCTTTGGCCAAACACTTCTTACTTTTGCTACCACCTCTTCTCCAGCTTGCCTCCACTTACCACTTTCCAATAAATGCATAGGAACACCAGATAAAGAAGCGCACTGACGCATTATTAACTCTTCTTTGCTCATCTCTCCATTATCAAAATGAAGCACTGGAACATCATACTTTAAACTTACTTTGGTGGCATAATCCATGCAGAACTGAGTTTTTCCAACCCCAGATCTAGCGACAATAACAGTAATATTTCCTGGCCTTAAAAGAGATCCATAAATTTTATTTACTGTTGGGTGCGGACCCATCATTCCAAATTCGACAACGGGATTATTGCCCCGCTCTTCAACAAGATCCTCCATCTCATCATAAATATTTTCTGGGAGATTATCTCCAGCCTCGTAAAGATTTATTTTAGAATTATAAACATGATCTGCTTTTTCAACAATCTCATTATAAGGTATCTCTGGAGACATCTTCTTCATCTCCATTGCAACCTCTTGAGCCGCTTTATATATACCTCTTCTTACTGATGTCTTTTTAAGTTCTTTAGCTGTTTTTAAAACGTTTCCTTCAGGCACTCTCCTTAAGGCTAAAGATTTAATATAATCAGACGGATTAAGATTATCTTCAAAAGACAAACCTATACTAGATATCCTGCCAGCCACGATTATCTCATCGACCTGATCACCAGACTGATGAGCTTGTTTAATAACAGTAAAGATGGTCTTGTGGAGATTAGATTCCTCTGAATAAAAATCACTGCTATCAATAAAATCAGATATGTCTGAGAAAGAGTCTGAATCTTTGATTAAGCCAGCCAAAAGCTGCTTCTCTAGTTCTAAATTATAAATCACTAATTGTTATTGTTGATGGTTTCTATTGAAGAAGACATGTCAGAAAGAAAATTTTCTAAAGCTTTTCTTAATCCTAGCTCTATAATAGTTGAATCGTGCCTTGAATATATTGTAGGGCTTCCATTTTCAGTACACAAAGCCAATATCATACCTTTGTTTTTATCTGCCCCGCCGCTAAACTCATAAATTTTATCTATAAAATTTTCTGGTATGGAGAATTCTATTTCTTCTGTTTCTTTGCTCATAAATTAATATCCTGGTCTTTGAAAAGCGATGCGTTTATTTTGTCCGTAGTATAAACTTCTAGAAGCTTTATATCATTAATCTCGCAAAAGTCAAACTTCTTTTGATCCCTTTTTAGTTGATCTAAATATTTAAGCCTGTTTTTGTGAAAGTGTTTAACATACCTAATATGTTGATCACCTTGGACTTCAACTGCGATGCCTTTATTGGCGTTGTAAAAATCTAAGGATAGTCTTGTTCCGACTATTCTGAATTCTTCAAAAACTACATCATGCTTCCAGTAAGGCTTTAAAAAATCTTTAACTTTATTTTGGAATTTGCTTCTGCTAAGTGCATTCCAATCAATTAGATATTTTTTTGCTCCTTTTAAATTTCTTGCTTTTCCATATGGATCCAAGAATTTCATGTCAGTTCTGCTATCGCATTTTTAAAATATTTAATCAAGAAGTCAGAAAGTTTGTCGTCGTCTTCAATCAATTTAAACAGATTGTTCTCTCCTTGTATTTTTTCTGGAAACTCGAGTTCGTTTTCAACGAGCAGTTCTTTAAAGTCTTCTGTAGCGGATATCCAAGCTCCCCCTTTTTTAAGGAACTCCCAAGCATACATCAAATCAATAATCTCTTTTTCAATCCATATAGAGTTTCCTCCTTTACGGCCATACCTCAAGGGGTAGGTTATTCTAGAGTTTGTTTTTTCGTTGGGCGACTTTTTAACTGTGACAACAGCAAAGTGGCCAATAATTGGATTTTTTTTCATGTCCATTTTTTTAATAGAAGAGTTTTGAAGTATAACATCCTTATTAAATCTTGGTTCAAATTCGATAATCCAATTAGCAAAGTGAAGTAGTGCGTTGCCTCCTGTAGCGCTGGTTTGTCTAATGGGGGCCTTTGTATAAGGATCTAATTTGATATCTGCTCGGACTTGAGAAATAAATATTGCCATGTGACCTCGCTTCGCCAAAGCAATAGACATTTTCTTCATAAAAGTGCCTGCAATTACGGCCCCACCAGCAATCTTAGAAGAGTCCTCAAACCCCTTATCCATATCATTCTTCGGTATCAGTCCATCTACAGAGTCAAGAACAAAACAATACTTTGTGTCGTTTTCATTGTCCGCAACAAGTTGCCTCATTAAATCTACAGCTGTTTCATAAATATTAGATTCAAATACAAAACAAGTTCCATCCACCCAGTCTTTTGCGCTGAAAACAAATTCAAGACCAGATCTTTCTCTCATCTCTTTAGACAGTCTTCCTTCTGCTTTTATGTAAACACCTTTCGATCTAGGTATTGTAGATAGAAAGTTTTTTATAACCTCTAAAGCCTCTGATGTCTTGCCTCCTTCATTCATACCACAAAATCTATGGAGTCCAGGCCCAAAGCCGCCTCCAAGCTGAAGGTCGAATTGTAGAGATCCGCTAGATACTTTATAATCTATCTCTTCTTCGAAGTTATAGTGATCATCCTTGTTTGCCTTAAGGAATCTGTCTAATAAATTGATTGAGTCTTGTTGTTGTTCTTCTTTATTCATCTAAAAATTTCTTTGTTGTTTTTTTTGTTCTCGTTATTATTTGATCTTCTCCGACCTTTTCTCCAATATTATACTCTGGATATTTATTGTTGTCAAACTTATAATTAAATGCTCTGAATTTCTCATCTAGTTTACCCCTAAGCTTAGGGCTTGTCAAGTAAGCTAAGGAATCAAATTTCTTACCGAAATTAACTATATTCATAAACTCAAGAGAATACCTTTCGCACAAAGAATTTAACATCTTCATTTCCCTTGCGAAGAAAAATCTTTTTTGTTTTTCTGGCACTTCTACTAAACGATAAAGAACGGATCTTTTGTTTATGTTTTTTTCTTTGCTTTCAATTTTAACCTTATCTTTAGCAAATAAATGCCCACACAAACAAGATACAGACCTTACGCCTGTAAACTCCTTGCATGAAGGGCATTGCTTTTTACCTCTTGGCATAAGTTGACCTTATCCGATATTTATATCAGTGTCAACCATCTTTTTAACAAGCCCTTGGAAATTTGTTTTTCTGATCCAGCCAAGCTCTTTTTCTGCTCTGGAAGGGTCCCCTAATAAAAGCTCTACTTCGGCAGGTCTGTAATATCTAGGATTAATCTCAACAAGTAATTGATCACCGTGGATATATTTCTCGTCTAGACCTTCACCGACCCATTTGCATTTTTCAGCACCGTAACCAGCATAAGAAAAAGCAGTTTCCACAAAATCTCTGATTGTATGGGTCTCCCCAGAAGCTAGAACATATTCCTTTGGCTCTTTTTGATTAAGCATCTTCCAAATACCATCTACAAAATCCTCCGCATCAGACCAGTCTCTTTTTGCTTCAAGGTTTCCAAGCTCAATAGGTTTGAAACTATCTCCGATGCTGTTTTTCAAAAATATCTCAGCCACACCTTTAGTGACTTTTCGGGTAAGAAACTCTTCACCTCTCCTTGTTCCTTCGTGATTAAATAACCAACCTTGTATTGCATAAAGATTGTAAGAGTCCCTCCAAACTTTAACCAAGTGTCTTGCGGAGGCTTTGGATGCTCCATACGGGCTTCTGGGGCGCAATGGATGCGTCTCGTCCTGAGGGGCGGTAACTACGTCGCCGAATTCTTCAGACGAGCCAGCATTGTAGTATCGGCAATCTGGGCAGTATTTGCGGATAGCCTCAAGCTGGTACAATACAGACATGCAATTTGTATTCATGTGGTTCTCTGGCATATCCCAACTAACACCAACAAATGAATTTGCTGCAAAATTAATAAAGTAATCTGGCTTCTCTTCTTCGATAACACGATTGACATTTGATTGGTCAGTTATGTCAAGGTCGATGAGTCTAAATCTTGAGTTGTCAGACAAGTGTTTTATGTTTTCGTGATTTTTAACACTAAGTCGGCGCACTCCTGCGATGATATCGATGTCTGTATTCTCCAACAAGTAGTCAGCCATAAAGCTTCCGTCTTGTCCTGTTACACCTGTGATAATTACTTTTTTCATTTAAACGTAGTCTGTACAAACGCCAAAGCATTTGTATTTTTTTTCCTTCCAGTTAATATCATTATCTACAACAACACATCTTTTTTCAACTCTTTTACCAGGAAAAGTCCAAATAATTTTTTTTGATGTTAATGTGTAGTCGTCGTTTTCGTGCCAAAAGTAATTGCAGCTTGGAGGACAGTTAATCAAAGCGTCTAGATTCTTACAATGAATCCATAAACCTTTATTGTATAGAAAAGAAAAATCTATTTTGTATTGAGGGCAATCATGACCAAGAAAAAAGCAGGAATCTTTATGCCATAAATCTATCTCGCAATCAAAACCAAGTTCTAGGCACTTCAATATTTGATCTGGATTGTTTTCCGTTTCTTTATTTGGCCCTGAAATGTTGCCTCTATGTGATATTATTTTCATTAAAAAATATTTCTAATTCTTTTAAATATTTGTTTTTTGTTTTTTCTATTTTTATTTTAGATTCTTTTAGATCTACAGTATTATTAGAAAGATCTATATCGCACTGTTCAATCATGCCTAACGCTCTCTTGTCCATATGACCGTAGTAGTTGAGGCTTGTCCCTTCTGTCAAGCAACATATGGCTGTATGTGCTCTTGTAGTAGAAACTATAGATGCATTCTTGTAAAGACTCCATAACTGTTGGCTCGTTGTAATTTGTAAAACTTTTGGATGATCAGGCAAAAGTAGTAAATTTGAATTATTAGAAACAACATATACATCTTCACTTAAAAAAGAAAGTTTCTGGGCTTCTTCCATTGCATTCCCACATGAGAATTCTTTTGGTTTGTCTAAGCAAAGTTTACCTTGAGAATCTATATTAGAAACAGCGTATTTTTTATCTTCTTCTGTGCATTTATAAAAATCAGAACAAAAATAACCTCCATCAAGACCGTTTAATGATTTTTTAGAATCAGAAATGAAATCATAAAGGTATTTGTCTCTAGTTATTATGGCTTCGCAATTTTTGAAAACCTCTTCCGCTATGCTTTTTTCTTTATCGTCATAAGTTGTGCATCCCAAACCCAATCCAAGTATAGGTTTCTTAATGTCAAACATTGGTTTGAAAAACCCATCAAACATAACTTCGCTTAAGCAACAACCTCCCAATAAGATAATGAGATCCGCTTTTTGATCAATCCATTTTAAAGTTCCACTTGTGAAGGGTTTTGTTTTTTCAGATCTATGCGACTGGCATGACTGAAAATACTCTATAATATATATATTATGTTTTTTAAAAAACTTATTCACTAGATGTATCCCTCCATCTGCAAAGATACCATTACCTAAATTAAACTCTCTTGGAGGTGTTATAACTGCTATGTTCATTTTCTTATTGCTATTGAGTCTATTTTTAAAGAGCGAGCTTGATTAATATCAAATCTTTTCATGAAAGATGCAGCTTTGAAAGCTTCACATCTTGGTTTCCAAATATTTTCATAAACATTCTTGTCAAAAAAATCATCATAAACATTAGACGACCATTCTAAATATTTAGTCCCATACATTAAAACCATATCTGGAAACCTAGGATGTATATCAGAAAGGTAAAAGTAATCTTTGTTTATATTTGATATATCTTGCTCATGTTTTAAATAGGTGTCATACCTATCCAATATAACAATATCATAATCTTCTTTATACTTTTCGAAAAGTCTAGAAACTTTTTGTATTGAAAAAAGCTGAGACTGTATATTGTTTGAATGTTTTTTGTCCCAAAATTTATCGTCTGGAAATTTATCTAAAATAAACCTGTTTATATTTTTATCTGTTTTAAATTGAACAGAGGAATCGTAAGATATTTCTATGGGTTTATATATTTCATTTATTATATTTAGAGCGTTTTTGTTAACTGGACATTTTTCCATATTAGTCCAATCAGAAAAAGAATATTCATCTTCGTGTTCTGACCACCATGTATGACCAAAAACATCTAAATCAAAAATAGATTTTAGATAATTAAAAGAATCCACAACCATAGGGTCATCAAGAAACCTTGGTTGGCCAAATAATAATAAAGCAGCTTTCACTTTATTTATGATTTTTTAAAAAGATATCTAGATCTTCTGGAGTACCTAGACCCCACATTTTATTTATATCAAAAGTTTTAATTTTCTTTCCATCTTCTATAGCTTCGTTAAAAACAGGGCATACGTAAAATTCATTATTAAATCTTCTGTTTCTTGAAATCATTTGCTCGGCATACTTAACGTAGTCAGATCCTTTCTTCCAATAATAGATGCCAACTGTGGCTATGTCTGATATCGGGTTTTTTTCTGCAACCTCTGTAACAAAACCGTTTTCATCAATTTTAGCAAAAGACCACTTAGGATGCGTCGACCTGAAGGTAAGTATACCAGCATCAAGATCTTGTTCTTGCATTTTATACATAAACTCACTTGTATCCCACTCAGCAAATTGATCTGAGTTTGCTATGATTAAAGGGTTGTCATTGTTTATAATATCTTTAGCCAGCAGAGTAGTACAAGCAGCACCTTCTGTGATTCCTTCAACCTCTACGATGTTAGGTTTTTCTGCAATCATACCAAGCATTGAGTCAAGGTTGTATTTTTCTCTGTGACTTTTTTGAACTATAAAAGAATGTTTGCTTTCGAAGTTTAAGTTATCTACAACAACTTGTATCATTGCTTTACCATCTACCTCAATCAAAGGTTTTGGAAATGTATAGCCAGCTTTTTCAAAACGACTACCTGCACCAGCCATGGGAATAAGAACATTCAATTTCCTATCTTGCCACTTTGTGTTTGTATTTATATTTTTTGTTTTCAAAAGGTTTCTTTCTATTTTTTCTAAGGTCAAATCTTTAGCGTTTTTAACTCTAACTACTTTAGCGCCAGATCTTTGAGCAGCTAGTAATCCGTGTGGAGAATCTTCGACTATCAATGTTTCTTCTGGATCTTTTCCAAGTATTGACATAGCGTCCCAATACATTTGAGGATGGGGTTTTGAATTTTTTACATCTTCGTTAGAGATTATAAGGTCAAAATACTCTATTATTCCTACTTTAGAAAGCATTAGTATAACAGACCTTCTTATAGAGTTAGAACAACAAGCAATCTTAAAGCCTTTAGCTCTTAAACTCTTAAACATTAAGATTAAGTTTTGATTATGTTCTAATTCTTGTATCTTTTCAGATGTTATTCTTTGTTTGCTATTCCAAATTTGTTTGTGTAGTTTTTCTGGTAACCCTTTTTTCTCTGATAGAATATCTAACTTAGATGTTGTTTTAAGACCATCATAAATACTCAAATGTTCTTGTTCAGATATTACAAATTCTGATCCGACTTCGGCCAAGGACTCGTTCAAGGCGTCGTAATGAATTTCTTTAGCGTCAACTAAAACGCCATCTAAATCAAATATTATTAATTTTATCATAAGTCTCTAAAAAGTTTGTAGTAGTGGTTTTGTAGTGGCGTTTTTTTAATGTTGAACAAATCTGAAGAGTGTAAACCGAAACCAAGGAAACATTCTGGATTAACAGCACAACCATTTTCCACCATAGATTCTATACGGACAAATGTTTGGCTATAAACATCCATGTCTTTGCTGTTTGAAAAGCTAAAAAGATCATTTACTGCATATTCTGTATGAACAAATTGATCGTTAATATACATGTTCTCTGGGTTGTAATCAGAGATTTTAAAATCTTTTGTAAAAAACAAGTCGGTCCTTAGCCTTACGGACCAATCAAAATTAACATTCCTTGCTTGAGAAAATAAAATCTTCAAGCTGTTAGCCATCATAATTGAATAAAACATAGAAAGTGTGTTTTCAATAGGATGCGGGAACTTTGGATCTGGAATTAAATCGCTTTTAAAAGATATAGGCTTCTCCAAAAGAAAAGAATCTGGATTAACATCTAAAATGTCAGAAACGTTTTCAGCTTTATAGAAACCTCTGTCTGTTCTTTCTCCAAAGTGGCTTTTCCCTTCTAAAGATTTATCAGACCAAGAGTGGAAAAATATATAAAAATTATATTCTGGGTTTGCGTCTATAATATGCCTTACGTGTGATTCGAAGCATTTTTTAAAGTCTCTAATTTGACCAGAATAACAAAGTGCTACGTTTTTCATTTTATTTTGTGAATTAGGTTTTCAAATTTTCTCGCTATGTTCATCCAATCAAAAGACTCTGCATAAGAAACTATACTATCTCTTTGGTTTAAAGAAATGTGTTTGTTTGTTTCTATTTTCTCGTTAATGTAAATTATGTCATTTATCTTATCATCGGGAATAACAGTTATGAAATCTTTTGTTGTGTCTAGATTTTGGACACATGCTTCTGTGACCACAAGCCCAAGTCCAGCAGACATTGCCTCTAAGCACACTAAAGGTTGAAGCTCAGAAGACGAAAGAAGTATTAAATTAGCATAATGAGTTAAATCTTCTTTTACTTTCTTAGATTCCCAAGCTCCTAGATAATTTGGATCATCTTTATTAAAATCATTATCGAAACAAGAGCCAACATATTTAACCATTGATGTTTGGCTTTGTAGTTGAGCTTGCCTCTTTCTAGGATCTATCTTGCCTAAACAAATGCTATATTCTGGATTCTCTACATATTCTTTATCCACCCTATTAAATTTAGAAAAACAAACTCCGTTTGGTAATATATTTATTTTACTAGAAGATATTCCTACTTTCAAAAGAAGATCTTGTTCGAATGTAGTTAGGCAAAAAAAGTTGCAGTCATAAAAAAACTGTCTTATTAACATTTCATGAAAAGATAAGCTGTTTATAAAACTCCCATCATGAGTGGTAACGATTTTTTTACACTTTAGGTGAGGCATCATTTCCCAATGCTTACCGTAGTGTAAATGAACTATATCTGGATTTATTTCAAGAACTTTTTGATGCGTGAGATTTGTCGATTTTTCGTTTATGAAATAAACATCATGACCAAGCTTTCTTAATGATTCATATTGATTCCAAAGCACAGTCTCTAAAGCCCCCCAACCATCTGGAGGTATTTCTATTTCACCTGGAGCTATAAAACATATTTTCATTTTGAAAGTAATTTGTTATAAATTTCTATATCTTTTTCGTAGATGTCATTAAACTCTTCAAATTTAATACCCAATGTTTTATTGGATACAGCTTTATTTTGATGAGAAGATTCAACTTTTACATCTAAATAGTCAGATAAATTATCAAAAAGATTATCATCACATAAAAAATCTTTATCAGTTACTTTTTTTTCTTCATCAAAAATAAATTCGTTTTGAGGACATCCATGTATAAAGCTGCAGCTTTGAATGTAATATTTATTTCTTATTGAATTAAGGTAAGAGTAATAAAAGAATATATGTTCTGGGTTTCCTAAATGCCTAGCTGCATAAGCAAGAGAAGAATAAAACCTTTCTTCTGGGTTTCTGATTGTAGAAAAAACTTTATAACCGTTATCTATAGCTGACTGTATAACCTCGAACTTATGATGATGCATTGGCAGCATATGAGTTTTATCTATAGTCCCGTCTTCAGTTGGCATATGGGTATCTATAAGATCTGGGTCTAATTTCTTGAAGGAGTTGTATATAGAAGATCCCCAATTTTTAGGAATATGTATATATAAGAATTTTAATTTATGACTAACTAGCATTATATATTTCGTTGTATTTTACTAAAGCTTCTTTAGTATAAAGCATTTGGAATCCCCTGTCAAGAATAATAGAAGCAAAATATTGCTGTTTTTTTATTAACGCCTCTATGTCTTCTCTTTTCTCAAACTCCTTAAAGTCATCAAGAAAAGACTCTTCTGGAAATGTAGGTAAAATTCCAAGACTATTCAAAAAAGAATGGTACCAAATATAATCATCTTCATTTTCTTTTGGCTTTACCTGTATTAGTAAAGAGTTAGAAGCAAGTTGCCACATCATCCTGTCTCCAGAAACGGTGTTACCGTTTATATAAGCTATATATTTATATTTTAGTTGATCTTCTGAAGTTGTATATTCTGAATATATTTCATTTTTGTTTATATTGTGGCTTCTTAACATATCATCAGAGTAATGAGCAAAAAATGTTATTTTAGAATCTATATAGTTACAATCTTTATTATTAATGCAAAAAGTTAATCTTTGATTCAAAAGGTTTTCCCTTTGTTTGCTTGTGTCTGACCCTCTAAATATTATGCCATCTTTTTTTTCTGAAAAAGGAATGTCATCATTTAGGTAAGTTCTTATTTTGTAACCAAAGGTCAAGACCCCGCATACTAATGGGTCTGGCATTCCAATATGATTACTTGACTTATGTCTACCGAATGTAGAGAACTTTGTATATTTATCTGTGATTGGTAGGCCGTCATTCAAGCAGGCTACAAACCTGCAGTTTAATTTGATTTTATAAGTGTCGATAACTGATTGGATCAAGCCATAAAAACTTTGAAGTTTCCATTCATTGCCTTTGTCTCCCAAAGCATCTATAACCCTAATAGATGAAACGTCTCCGTTTTCATTTGTATATGGATCTTCGGTATTAATTTCAAAAACTAATTCAAGAGGGTTGGCTTTCTCATGTTTTTCTAGAAAACTTTTGTTGAATTCTATCGTGTTATTTTTGAATTCGCTTTCTATGCAGTAATCTACTGCATCTTCACTTGTGTATAAAGTAGACATCTTCCCTGTTGTTTTCATATTTTTTAAATTCACTGCATACTGGATAACCAGATAAAAATTCTTTCTCAGAAAAGATAGATCTCAGTAAATATTGCAATATCCACATATCCGCATTGAATTCTGGGTTGCCCATTCTTATTCTGACATCACAAAAACTTTCATAAAACAAAAGCATATCTTCACAGCTTCCTCCAACGACCCCCATGTTTATAAGGTCCCAAGAATTATTGTTTAGTATGAATTTTATATTGTCTTCCCAATTAAATTCTTGATGCACTTTCAAATATGGAAACTCACTAAGAGGTATACTATCTTTACATGTAAAGTAAGAATATTTTTTAAGACCTTTAACAAGTGGTTCTGGGTTTTTCACCACAACAACATCAGAAGCGTCAGTGTGAAATACTGTGTCAAATTTGTTTTTTTCGAGATAGTCTCTGAAACAAAAAAACCTATAGTCGTTATTTGAATACTCAAAGTATCCTACCTTCTGAAATTTTATTTTATCTGTCTCGTATTTTGATACAAAATCATCAGATAATCCATCATAAAAAAGAACAGCATTTAGATTTTCATCTAAAATAGAATTATACCATTTTTCAATATATGGAAAATAATCCTTTTGTATATGGTTGTTTTCCATCCTGCCGACAACATGCTTGTCATCGACACTGTTTGGATGTATTTTTTTTGTGAAATATGAACTAAGTATTACACTCGACATGAGGTATTATACCTCAAATGCTTTCGTCTTCAACTATATAATCTACATATTTTAGATCTGAATTGATTTCAAGTATTTCGTCACGATTGACAACGGAAGACTCATCCCAACCCCACTCACTCAAAACTTCCTCTTCGTCCCACTCAAGAGCTTCTGAAGAAACAGATTTATTTACAGGCTTCTTACTCCACATCTTGCAAGACCAGTAACGAGGAGTTGTTTTGTCTTTAGCTGTATCACACTTATGTCTAGCTCTGAAGCTACGGCGACGATCAGGGTCATCTCTTTTGATTTCCATATTTGGGTCACCAAACTTAACTACGATAACGTTGCCCGTTTTTGGGCTTTTTACGTAAACTCCAAATTTTTTGCTTTCACCTTTTAGCCGAAACGGCTTATTAAGTGTCTTTTTTTCAGCTTCTGAATAGAAGAGCTCTTCGCATTCAGCATCTTGATCCCATTTTTCCAAACCAGCCTTAACCAAATCTAGGTTTGCTAAGTTTAAATCTAAATCGGAGAAAGAAAAGAACGAGCAGATATTTTCTCCTTCTTCTCGGTAACGATTAGATATAATGTCTTTTTCAGATTCAATATATTGTTCGTCAACATTTTCTCCTCTGTTGCACTTTAAAAACATATTTACCCTGGCCATAGCCCATTGGCTTTTGGTTTTGCCAACCCTATGAGTAGAATTATAAGAATGAGAACCTCTTAAATAAACTCTTTTTAACTGATCTTCAGATACTTTATTTTCATAACGGTCGTTATGTTTTTGAGTTTTTTCAGATATAACGGAAGAGATTATTTCAGAAACATCGAATGAACTAAGGTAATTAACCTTGTAATCTTTGTTTAATTCTTTTATTTGCTTAGAAAAATCGTATTCCATTATGTTAATTGATTACACTAAAATTTTAAAATAATGAAACATTAACCTTCGCAAGATGTACATTCCATGATAGATTGAGCTAAAGCTTGACTTGGGTTTGTGCTCCTTTGGTAGTAGAAACCCTTAAGGCCCATTTCCCAACCCAAAATCATAAGATCACTGACTTCTTTTGGGGATGCTTTAGGGTGAACCATTAGATTGAGAGATTGCCCTTGATCAATATACTTTTGGCGCTGAGACGCTTGTATTACAATTTCTTTCTGGGACACTTCTGAAAATGTTTTAAATACGTCTTTTTCGTGTTCGTCTAAAAAGCTCAAGTGTTGAACCGACCCATCCTTAACCAAGATAGATTTCCATACAGCTTCCGTGTTTTTCCCTTTGGATTCAAGTAGCCTTTCTAGATGTGGGCTTCTAATTGTAAATTTTCCTTTTGCTGAGTTCTTTGTATAATAATTTACAGTAGGCTCAATTCCTTGAGATACCTGGCCAAGAATAAGAGAACTCGTTGTAGTGGGAGCGACTGCCATTGTGGTAGTGTTTCTACGCCCATAACCCTTCAGTACTTCTGGTTCTCCAAATACTTTAGCTAATTCTTCAGTGGCTTTATCTGCTCTTTCTCTGATGGTTCTGAAAATTTCTGCATTTTTCATCTTAGCTTCCATGCTTTCAAAAGAAATCATGTTGTCTTGTAAATAAGAATGCCAGCCAAGAACACCCATCCCCAAAGCTCTGTGACGCTTTGCAAAGTCGTGATCAGGCTCCATATAAGGAATGTCCTCAGTCTTATTGATGTATTCTTCCATTACGGAATCAAGAAAGTAAACCATTGTTTCAATAGCATCAGTCTCGACAATCTCATCCCACCTCTCTAGATTGAGAGAAGATAAACAACAGACAAATGACTCTTCTGGTGAAGAAGGTAAAGCAATTTCGTTACAGAGATTTGAAGCATAGATCTTCATGTTTTTATCTTTATAAACTTGAGGCGCATTTTTATTTGCGGTATCTTGAAAAAACAAATATGGATAGCCAGATTCAAACTTCTTCTGCACAATCTTCGCCCAGATCTTTCTCTTTTCAATGTCTCCAGCTTTCATTCCCTCCATCCATTCGTCTGTAATAGTAACGGCAAATGATAGGTCTTGAATTGGGTGACCGTCAGACCTGATGCGAAGAAATTCTACAATGTCTGGATGGTCGACTGGAAGATAGGCAGCAAAAGAACCTCTGCGAACACTGCTCTGAGACACCACAGAAGTAACTTTATCAAATAACTCCATGAAGTGAACAGATCCAGAGGAACTTCCTCCTGTGCTGATGGACTTGCCCCTGCCTCTTAATTCACCGAAATAACCAGAAGTTCCAGCTCCATGCTTGGTTTGCATACCAACCTCAGACTGTTTTGTTAGAATGCCCTCCATTGTATCTGGAACATAAACGCCATTACATGAAACTGGCAAACCTCTATCTCTACCGTAGTTAGCCCAAACAGGGCTAGATAAAGAAAAAAAGCCGAGAGACATATAATGCTCAAACTTCTCGCATAAGTTAGAAAAACTACACTTATGTTCAGCAGGAGCGCGAGATACAAAATCTTTCTGAAAAGCCTCGCCTACGCTCAATACTCTATCGATCAAACTTTCGCCATCAAGATATCCCCTGTTTAAGATCTGCTTCGAAGTTTCGTTGTTCCAATAATATTTTTTCATGCAAATACGCTCTCTAGATCAAATGTTTGTGATTTTTTTGAATACTCCACGGGACGGGAGTGGAAGAAGTCTGTGGAATTATTCCCCATTAACTCCTCTTCGAACCACATTGTATCTTTTATCAAGGTATTGTCAACATCAAATGACTTTTTAAATGAGATTTGTTCAAGAGATTCATTGATTCTTTCTTTTATGAATTCTTTAAGTAACGGAGCGCTAAGACCTTTTTCGTTTATACCGTTCACCATCCAATCAATAATTTTAGATTCTGCAATATAAGCCTGTTCAGCCTCTTGTCTGACCCGCTCTTCAAGCTCCTCGTCGAAAAGCTCTGGGTGCTCTTCTCTTATTGTGTTTATTATTTTGATTCCTACTTGAGCATGTATATTTTCCTCGTTCCTAGTATATCTAACTTGCTGCTCTGTATCTTTAAGAACATTCTTGTTTCTCGAAAACCAATTAATCACGTAAAATTGACTCATTAATGATACGTTTTCCACAAAAAGGGTAAACAAAATCAAAGAATAAACATACTGCTTCTTGGAATCCTTGTAATATCTATGGTTATATTTACGTAAATAATTAACCCTACCTTCAATGAAATCCAATTTTAGGTTTTCTTCGAAAACTTCCTCTAAACCAAGGACCTTAAGAAGCCTTTCGTATGCATTATTATGAACGACTTCAACGTTTGCCATTACATAACCAAGGTCTGTTAACGAAGGGTGAGGTAGGTTATCTCCGAGTTTGGCCCAAAACTTTTTAACAGCCACCTCAATTTGTCCGATTGCAGATAAAGTTCTAATGATGATCTCTCTTTGCTGATCGTCCATTGTAATATTAAAATCTTGAATGTCAGAAGAAAAACTAAATTCCTTATCCGTCCAAAAGCCATTATGCATAACTTCAATAAATTCTTCTGCCCATGGATAATGATTAGGTTTTCTTGATATCTGCTCGTCGAATATACTCATTTTGTTGTTTTTTTTGGTTTGTTTTTGTTTCTCTTGCTGGCGAGACTCGCTCAAAAGCTCCTAATGCCTCCCGCTGATTTAATTTACACTGTAGTTATATTTTGGTCACAGTCAACTATGAAATATAGTTATTTTTTTGACTTGAAAAAAAAGTTGAAAAAAGTTGTAGAAAAAATTGCTGACAAGTTTTATAATCAGTAGATATCGAACAGCGAAAAAGAAAGCGTCGAAGTCAACGATATAGATAACTTAATCACTGAACAACTCAATAAAGGTCTCGTTAAGCATATGCTTTACGTAATTTATTTAAAAACAAGTTTTAAATAAATAACAACAAAAAGGAGGAGTTTTAAAAAAAATACGTAATTTTCTAATTTTAAAGAAAAAGAGCAAAAGAAACTTTATCTTTTTTTGTTGACAACTTTAATAAAAAGAATACAATAGCCTGCATGAGTAAAAACTCTACAAATAGATTTAAACACAAAATCATAGGAATCTCTGGTAATGCTAGATCAGGTAAGGACACCTTGGGCCGAAACATTGTTTCTATTCTTTCGGATTCAGGTATAAAAGCAAAAACCTTTTCTTTTGCTCACGAACTTAAAAAGTCAGTTGATGGTTTTCTCATTGAACAGCTTGGCATATCAGCTTTCACCGAAGACTCTGATGAGAAAAAAATAATCAGACCTTTTCTTGTGAATTGGGGTACAGAAATAATGAGAAAGAAAGACTCAGAACATTGGATAAAATCTATAGAGAAAAAACTATCTGAGGATTGTGTTAATATAATTACAGATGTAAGGTTTGAGAATGAACTAGACTGGGTAAAAGAAAAGGATGGTCTTTCTGTTTTCCTGAGTAGAGAAGGAGTGTCCCCAGCAAACTCCTACGAAGAAGAAAACAACAAACTACTCTCTGAAAATGTTGATTTAAAGTTTTTTATTGGTAACTTTGAAGACGAAAAATTAATTATGTTGACATCTAACGAAATATTAGATAGACTAATAAATAACGATATATTTGAATTATGGAAAGCGACCTGTCACTAATAGATAAAGTTAAGAAAAACAACGATAGTAAATGCTTGACAGAGCTTATAAATAGGCATTCTGGGGTATACCAATATGTGATAGATAAGTTTGCTAAATCTCCAAGTAGTGTTTTGGATAAGAGTTTGTTTATAGACGACAAGAACTATGTCATTTATGAATCTGTTTTAGAATACGACCCCAACAGGAACAGTAAGTTTTCGACTTTTTTAGCAAACAAAGCTAAATGGAAATGTTTGACTGCCTTAAATAAACACAAAAAGTTCAAATCTGTTTCTATTGATAATCCAGAATCATCATGCAAAAACAGCAAAGAGTTAAATGAAAGCAAAAAATTGCTTAACAATTCGGGATCTCCATTAGAGTTTATATCTAATATGGAAATTTTTGACTTCTTTTATGACATGCTTAATAAAGAAAACGATAAAAGACTTGAAGAAATTATTGACATAAGGTATAATACGTATACCAATAAGCTAGCACCTTGGAGAGAGTCGGCAGAAAAGCTGAATTTAAGCATCCAATGGGTAATAGTCATACACAACAGATTTATTAAAAAAGTAAAACAACAATTAGAAAAAGATTATGTATAATACAATAACAGCAGCAGGGTATCTAGTTTCCGATCCAGAAATTAGATCTTTTGGAGACAACCAAGTTTGTCATATTCGCATGTGCGCCTCATCAGATAGAGCAAAAGAAAAATGCTTTATTGATGTTGAGCTTTGGGGAAAGCAAGCAGATATTGCCAAGCAGTATCTTACTAAAGGTAGGAGCATCCTTATCACTGGAGAACTAAAGTTTTCTAGTTGGGAGCATGATGGCAAAAAGTACTCTAAAAACTTCATTAGAGGTAACGAGTTTACTTTCCTTCCAACTGGAGGCAAAAAAGAAGATTCAGAAAACCCTGGTCAACAAAACACAGAAAACAAGAGCAATTCTTCGAGTGAAGAAATTCCTTTTTAATTCATGAAGATTCTATTAGAAGCCCCATTAAATAGCTTGAGTTTTGGAAATGTAGCTATTAACTTTATTAAGCAGCTAGACGAAAAAGGACATGACTTTGGTATTTGGCCTATTAATAAAGATATTGATTTATCTGCCTACGAAATCAGTCCAAAATTGAGATCTAGGATTCAAGAAGCTATAAATGATCGTCATCGATTTTTATCTTCAGATATTCCTTCTCTCAAACTTTGGCATATTAATGGGGCCGAAGATAGAAAAAATGAAAAACAGTATTTGTATACTTTTTATGAATGTAGCGAACCTACTGAGGTTGAGAAATCAATAGTTTCATGTCAAACCGAAACTGTTTTTAGCTCTTCTTATTCCGCTGAATCATTCGAAAAGCCATACATCCCTCTTGGCTTTGACCCTGATTTTCATATAACTGGTAAGAAATACTTGGAAAACGTTACCCATTTTGGTTTAATGGGTAAGTTAGAAAAAAGAAAAAACACAACTAAAATTATAAATTTATGGGCTAAAAAATACGGTAATAATAATAAATATCAATTATCTTGCCTTATTAATAATCCGTTTATGAATCATGAAGAACATTCCAACATGATAAATGTCGCCCTTGAGGGCAAAAGATATACAAACATAAACTTTATACCTTTTCTAAAAACAAACAAAGAGGTAAATGAATTTATGAATTCTATTGATATAGATTTAACTGGTCTATCTGGCGGAGAAGGCTGGAATCTTCCTGCATTTAATGCTACATGTTTAGGTAAATGGAGTGTTGTTCTTAACGCTACTTCTCACGAAGATTGGGCAAACAAAGAAAATAGCATTTTAGTTAAACCAACTGAAACATTTGAATGTTACGATAATAGATTTTTTCAAAAAGGCTCTGACTTTAATCAAGGTGTATTTTTCGACTTTAATGAAGTTGCATTCTTAAACGCAATGGAAGAAGCTGAAAAAAGAGTTGGTCATATAAATACAGAAGGATTGAAGTTAGCAGAAGAATTCACTTATTCCAAAACAGTTGATTCCATCTTAAAACTTATTTCTAAAGATTTTTAATTTTCACAAACAAATAAAAAGCAGTGGTAGTAGAAATATTACCACTGTTTGTGTATAATACAATATGCCTATATACATATATAAACACCCAAAAGAAGATAACTATACAGAAGTTCTTCAAACAATGGTCGAGGATCATGTGTATTTCGATTCTGATGGCCTTGAATGGAAAAGAGTGTTCACTGTTCCAAATGCATCAATAGACTCTCAAATCGACCCAAGCAACAAGAGACAGTTCTTACAGGCTACAGAATCAAAAAAAGGCTCCGTAGGAGATATGATGGATTTTAGTAGGGAGTTGAGTGAAAGAAGGACAGATTCAAATGGTGGAATTGATCCTATAAAAGAAAAATATTTTTCTGATTACTCTAAGAAAAGAAATGGAGCCAAACATTTTGACCAGATTAGACAAAAAGGACACGATGGCAAACACGTAAAGATGGATTTTAAAGATTAGATCAACTGACCCAAGTTGTTAATTACATCATCCGCCTTGTGTTCTTTGCATAATATGTTTGTATTTTTGATGGAAATTATTTAAAGCATGTTTTGGTGTTGAACCAATACATGAATAAATCTTTCCCCTGTACTCCATAGTAACTTCGTACCTACCGTTTTCTGTTACTTTTATTTTTGGTTTTGGTTTGTCGTCTTCCATATAATTGTTATATAATAAAATATTATTTTTTAAACTAGACAATCCACTCTCTTACCTCCATCCCGTTATAGATAGGTGGATATGTGCCACTGTAAATATCTGTAACATATAAATATCCAGTAGGTCCGTTTGCAAAAGCAGTGCTTGATATTTTATTTCTGTTTACATCTAAATAGATAGAACCTATTCCGCTACACCCTCTAAAAGCAAAATCCCCAACTTGGGCTAAACTTGCTGGAGTTATTAAGTCGCCAACTATTCCTGTACAACCATCAAAAGCACTGGCGTTAATTTCTCTTACTAAAGAGCTGTCAAAAAAACTGAAGTTTTGAATACCCACACAGTTTTTAAATGCTGAATTTCTAATATATAAAGTTGTTTCCCCAAAAGATAAATCTGGCCCAAGAGAAGAGCATCCCTCGAAGGCGCTTACTCCTACTTCACTTATGTTGTTTGGCAAAGTCAAGTTTCCTGATATGTTTTCTAAGTTAACAAAAGACCTATCTCCTATCAATGCTATGTTATCGTTAAATGTTAAACCACCATCTAATCCAGTACAACCATTGAAAGCATCGCTACCTATTGACAACATAGAGTTATTATTCTCAAAATTCAAACTACCGCTAAAACCAGAGCAGTTCTGAAAAGATCCTGAACCAATAACAGCAAAAGATTCTGGAAGCACCAAAGATCCAGTAAACCCAAAGTCTTTAAAAGTAGGTCCAAGTGTTCCGCTAACACCCTCCTCAAAATTTAATATACTAATAGAATCAAAACCATTATCTTTATAGAAATCAAAAGCATCTACGTTTAAGTAATCAATACAACCAGGAACAATAAGTTCTTTAAAATAAGATCCATCGAATAAACCATCTCCAATTAGAGCATTACTTCCATAGGTTAATGATCCTGAAAATTTACAACCAGAGAATGCGTTTTTGCCAATTTGGTTTATATTGCATCCCATTTTTAAGTCTCCAGATATACCAGAACAATTAGCAAATGCTTTTATTCCTATTCCTGTAATTGAATCAGGGAAAGATAAACCACGCGATCTAAAATTATATCCAGAAAAAGCTCCAGAATCAATGTTGAGGCAAGAGCCATTAAGAGAAAGAGTCTTAACTTCATTTTCAAAAACTAAATAGTCATCTTTTTTTATTCGAATTGCATCTTCTGATGTCTTAAGTTCTCCACCAGATATAAAAACTCCTGAGAAAGGACAACTATTAAAAGCGGCTGTTCCTACTTCTGTAGCATTACCAATAGACAATTTACCAGATAAACCAGAACAACCAGAAAATGAATTATTACTTACTATTGAAACTAAATTTAAATTTAAATCTCCAGTTAATGGCCAATTAGAGAAAGATGAATCACCTATAGAGTTTAACGCATAGTCAAAACCTAAAGATGTTTTTTGTAAATGATTTAAATAAAAATCATAATCTCCCGATTTTACATTAAAGATGTCTTCAGAGATGACCAGTCTTTCTATATCACATCCAGAAAAAGCTAAAGGATGTATATAACCACTTCCAGATCCAGGCTCTAAACCACCGACCCAACGATTCGGAAAAGTCTCAACTTTTTTAATATTATAGCAATCTTCAAAAACCCCGCTTTTTATTGATGCTTCTCCACTTTTATATTGGAAGCTACCTGATTTCAGGGACAAAGAACTAAATCCGCTGCAATTTATAAAAGCTTTATGTCCGACACCTGTTAAAGAATCTGGTAAGTTTAGAGCTCCTGTATACCCATGTGTTGCAAAAGCAAGAAAACCTATATCTGTTATTGTTGCTGGTGATTCAAATGTCAATATACTTTCATGAGAAAAAGCCCCTCCTGTTCCATTATATTTGCAATCAGGTCCGTCATTATAAAAATTATATCCTCTATCTACTGTGGAAAAAAGACCTGTCTGATACCCTATTATTCCAGTTACATAATTAGGAACGATAAGTTCATTAAATTTATTACCTCTAAAAGGATAGAGAGGGCTTGTTCTGTAAAATTGTGTATCAGATGGAAAAGAAGGATTTTCAAAATTAGAATAGCTTGGTCTTATTTTAAGACTGCCATCAAAACCTCCACTCACTGGAACAGATGAGTTAGCAGCTACATTAGAAAAAGAGCCTTGTCCTACAAATTCGCAATACTTTGGCACTTCTAAAGATCCGCTAAATTTACAAAATTGAAAAGCAAGACTTTCTATATTTACGCATGAATTTGAAATAACTAACTTTTTACCAGCATAAGCTGAACAATTATTAAAAGAGCCTTGTCGTATTTCTTCTACTTTAGGTAAATACAAACCGTCGTCATCTACAATCATCCCTTTTGATTGTACAAAATTACTAAATGTTCCACCTCCTATGAATTCCAGGTTGTTGTCTCTTGGGAGAACAAACTTTTGCCTATTGTATCCTGGTTGAACCCAGAACCAATTCGTAATGAGAAAACAACCATTATTTCCTTGTGTTTCATTTGTTCTTCTTAAACTTCTTGGTATAACCAAACCTCCTGTGAACCTCGTTATAACTGGAGAGGAAGACGTTCCCCGAAAAGCGTATCTATCGATTTCTTCTACCCCCTCACCTAAGTCTAATGTTTGATAAGAAGAATTTTCAAAAGAATACTCGCCTACCTTCTTTAGAGAATTCGGTATTTTAAGATGTGCACCGCTGCCTCTTAAATTTCTAGTCAAAGAAAAGCACCTGGTATCGGTGTGTTCAAGTCCCGTGCCAAGATCTATACCTTGGTATTGGCCAAAATAAAAAGCTTCTTCTCCAATGCCTGTGCATGTATTTGGTATTTTTAAATTCCCTGTAAATCCCCACCTTGAAAATACAAGATTTGTACTTGGAGAGGCGTTAAAAGCATCTTCAGAAATATATTTTATTCCTTCTTCTAACGTTAAGGTCGATTGTTTTGCATATGGTTTGTAATAAAAATAGTCGTCTTGTGCATATGGAATTTCATTACATCCTTTTACAACTAAGTTATTCCAGTCTTGTCCAGAAAACTGGGCAGGTGTTGCAATTAATTGTCCCCCAGCGCCAAAGCTTTTAAGGCCAGTTGCGCCAGAAATTGCTGCAAAACCAAGGCCAGTTACTCCACAACCTAAATCTAATTTTTCAAAATTACGACAATCATGAAAAGAAAAATCATCCATAAAACTAACTGTATCTGGAATAACTAAAGAACCAGTAAACCCAGAGCAATCCTCAAATGCATTTTTTCCAATATATAGTAAGCCACTATTTAAATTTAGACTTTGAAACCCAATACAATCATTAAACGAGAAATCTCCAATTCCAGTAACGCCTCCATCTTCGATTTCCAAAGAATTGAAACCAGAGCAGAATGAAAAAGCGCCGTTCTTAATATTGTTAATGTTTGATGGTATTTTTAATTCATTATTAAAGCTAGAGCAACCGTAAAAAGTTTTTTCTTTTATTTCATCAATTTGCCCAGATATACTTAATGTTCCATTAAAAGAGCTAGAATTTTGAAAAGCACCAGAACCAAGACCAGTTATTTTTTCTCCTATATATAAATCTCCATCAAAAGAGCTTCCAGAAAAAGCATTGTCTCCGATAAGATTAACATTGTTTAAATTTAAACTACCAGTAAAATTATAACCATCAAAAGATTTTTCTTTTATTTGTTTTGTTTCGTTACCAAGAGTTAGAGAAAGAAAAGAATTTTTAAATGCATCAAAATCATTATTGTTGATTGTTGCAACTTTATTTATTGTTATGTTTTTAAATTTGTTGTTTTCAAAAGCATCAATAGCTATTTCTTTGTTTCCTATCACAGTTATTTTACCATTCAATCCAGAACAGCCAAAGAAAGCAGCAGATTCTACTTTTTTTATTTTATTACTTAAGGTTATGTCTCCAGTAAGACCAAAACAACCAGAAAAAGTTCCAGATTGTATCTCAATTAGCTTAGAAGGAAGATCTAATTGATTTATAAAACCGCCGCAATCAGCAAAAGAATAATTACCTAATCCAGTCAAGCTGTCTGGTAAAATCAAGCTACCAGTTATATTATTGCAATTATAAAAAGCTTCGTCATCAATTAATGAAACACCCTCATCTATAAGAAGAAAACCATTAAGTCCTGTATTGTTATAAAAAGCTCTTTTCCCTATTTTTTCTAAAAACTGAGGCAACAACAAAGATCCTGTTATTTTATAGTTATCAAAAGAATTGTCGTTTATTCCTGACATATATGTAGGAAAAGTAAGCAAAACTTCCCTGTCAGAAAAATAGTCAAAATCTTCATTATTTGTTAATTCTAAATCAGAATCTAAAATCAACTCATTAAATTCACATCCAGAAAAAGCATTGGAACCTATACTTGTTACATTTTTATTTGATATTGTTATGCTGTCTTTAAATCCTAAACAATTAGCAAAAGCTTCGCTACCTATACTCTGAACGGTATTCGGAATATTCAGATCTCCATTCAAACCAGTACAACTAAAGAAAGATTGTTGAGCTATACTAGATATGGTTTCCCCAATATAAAGACTCCCATCAAAACCAGAACAATTATAAAAAGTTTGATATTTTACATCAACTAAACTATCGGGTAGATATAAATCTCCATTAAGGCTACTGCATTCTTTAAATGCCGCGCGGCCTATGGTTTCTGTAAAATCTGGAATTGTTAGATTACCAGATATATTTGAACAACCAGAAAAAGCCTCTCTTCCTATAGAATTTGCTGCTGTTCCGACTTTAAGATTGGCGGCAGTTAAATCCCCGACGCTCCAGTAAGAGGGTATATCTAAAGATGTAGATCTAATAATAGATCCATTAGAGTCACGAACAGTTGAATCAAAAAACGGCGTAGACCAAAAGTTTAAATCTTTTTCATTATTTATAGGAAAAGAAAAAGAAGAAGAATATTTCATAACCTCGTTTACTGGCATCGAGTATGAAAAACTTTCCAATAATACTTTTTTAAATCTTATCACAGACGCATAATCTGCGTCTATATTTTTAGCTATTAAAGAGAACGAGTAATCTTTTTCTTCAGCCAGAAGTCCAGAAATAAATCCAGTTTGATAATTTGATACGTCTGATTCTATATTTAAAGTACCTCTAAGAGGGAATTGTATTTTTCTTCCATATATATAGTCCGAACCTAAGCCTTCTAAATCGACTCTTGTTATAGGTATGTTTAGAGACATACTTTTTATCCTGTGATCTGCACCTTCAAGGTTTTGACCTCCGATTTGTATGTTAGCTAAATCAAAAGAAAAACCACACCCAGGGGCATTAATATCTGGATTTGTGAAATCTAAATACTTTTGATAGTCTGAGCTGTAACCAGATAAATTAGTTCCAGAAACAACTAAACTACCAACGTTATTAGCGTTCCCAGATTTTAAATTGATTGCTGGAGATTTTATGTTTCCACTATATACATCTCCTTGCATATTTGAGCAGCTGTATGTAGTTGTTACTTTTGGCACAGAGCTGTTTTCAAAAGAAATACCATAAGACTTTAAATATGCGTTGCCAAAAGAAAATATTTCCCCACTATTTGGCGTCAATAAATCACTAGATTTAAAATATTGTATTGCATCTTGACCTTCTTTAGGGTGGTTATAAAAATAAAAATTATAAGAGTTTTCAGATAAAGAGCTTATAAGACCTGTAGCCTTAAAGTTTACCCCTGTCGCGATAGATAAACCCATTGATAGCTCATTAACCAATAAAGGGTTGTATAAATAATCTATAGAAAGATCTATATTAGGTTGTTTGTTAATGTTATTGACACTTAACTCTTTTGATCCTACAGCTCCTAGAGTTTCTCTTTCTAATGAAACAGAAAAACTTGAGTTTGTAACTCCGCCAAACAAATCTCCAGTTTCGTTATAATCTTTAAAGGAAGGAGACTTACCTATTATAACTAAACTATTATTACTATTTAATCTTATTTTAGACATTTTTATTTAAATATTAAGGTGATTACTGAAAACCAGTAGGTCCAGAACCAGTTTGATCTGTTGTATATCCTGGCTCGTATTCACCAAAAGTGCTCTCGTCGTATATACCGAGCCTACTTGGTATAAATCCACCTACGCCAACATTCTTTGCTATGACGCCAAGAGGGTCTTCTTTAAAAGATACAGATAGGTTATGACTTTCTGGATTATTCCAATTGTGAACCCAGTCTGTGCATATGTATATTTTAGGCTTATTGTAAACACTTGGAATTTCATGACGGAATCTTTTATATCCACCTTTCATTTCAAGGAAATGGAGCATTGACATTAACTGTTTTTTTGATATTGAATTAAAATTATAATTTAGTGGAACTAAAGATATATTTTTTTGAGTCTTGCTTCTCTGCTGCCAAGATCCATCAAATCTAGTAACAGAAAATTTAACTTCATTTGACAGACCAATATCAGGTTCCCAATAAAAAGATTGTGTCCAAGCTGAATTTAAACCAGTAGGCGAGTTTGAACTGGTTGATAAGTTCTTTCCAGTACAGTAATAAAAATTATCTAATTTTTGCTTCGAATTATCAAAGTAAGCTATGTCGTCTACCTCATAATTTAAACCAGTTGACCATTCCTTAAATTCATATTGTGTGAAATTTGTATTCTTCCAGTTGAAAAGATTTGGAGCCTCGTCTACGGATATAGTAGTGTTAACTTTGTAACTAGTATCACTTACGTGGTTTATGCTATAGCCATCACAATAACCGCTTAAATCTTTATAAATAAAGTTGTTGGTTGAAAATAGAACAGCATTATCGCCACTTAAAGACTCTAATCTATTAGCTATCTTTTGGGCTCCTCCTTGATCAACTTCATAAGAAGCTGAAAATGTTAACTTAAGAGCGTTGGCTCCTTTAGACTTTAGAGAAAAATAATTGTCATCAAACTGCAAGAGTTCGTTATTTGAAGAAAATTCCGCTTGCAAACCATAACTAGGACAAAAACCAGTAAGATCTACGTAGTCTATGTCTTTTAAGTTCCTGGTCCTGTCGTAATAATAATCTTCCTTATCCATGCCCTACATAATTAAGGTCTAACCTTAAAGTTCCTTTTTCAGATATTTTCAATGTTTCGCCTACTAAGCTAGCATTAGGTATGTTTACACTTTGTATTTCTTTTCCTCCTCTACCATTGACAATAATAGATAAATTTTTATTTTCTCTTGAATCTAAAAAACTATAAGAATCTTCTAAAAAAGCATCATCCACATCAATGGATGCTGATGCTGTGTAAGTTATCGGTTTAATTAATTCTACACCGTAAGGGTCTTTTTGCCCAATTCCATAAACAGCCTTTCTATTTATTTGCATCGAATAATCAAAACCAATAACTCTATTCGTTGATGAGTTGTCGCATGTAATAGATATTGACCCTTGACTTGGAATGTCTATTTGTGGATGTCTTATCCTTGATCTTCCAATTAATGCTGTATCAATGCCAGTTTTCATTTCGTCAAAAATAGAAAAGGTAGCCGAAGATTTCGGTACGGAACCAACAGCACAATTTAAAGAATATCTATTTAAGTATCCTTTTTCAAACCCATAATAATTGTCGTTATAAAATATACTAGCTGCCATTGGAGAATCTCCAGTATAATTTAATATTGGATCTTTATATATTAAACTCCTATTTAAATTTAACGATTGTGTTTGTGGTCCAGAAGGAACTGTAAAACCCCTACTTAAACCAAGAATGTTTTCTGTGTTATAGGAGGATCTTTGTGAAAATTCTAAAGAACTAACTCCAGAAAATTCATAATTACCTGCAAAAAAACTAGCTTCGTGATTTAATATTCCATCAAACATTATACTCCACCCCTTAATCTTCCGCCCATTCTTTTCTCGTCATTAATAACCATCAGAACTTGTGATTTAATCATCTGGGCTAAATTTAATTTTTCATCTTCATCTGAAACTCCATTCGAAGAATTGGACTCAGAACCGTCACCATTTACAGTAATGTTTATTTCTCCAGAAGACTCTTTTGTAGCTTTTATAAGCTCGTCAACTTTTTCTATAAGCTCTGTGTTATTGCTATCGCTTGTTTCGCTTACGTCTCCAGAATTAATTCTATCTAAAGAAGATTGACCTATTCTGTTTGCTGCAGCACTGTTAACTACAAATTCTCCGCCAGAAAGCATTGTAGGCACGGAATCGATTCCTGCAGCATCTCTTACTCTTCCTCCTGTAGCTTTTTTCTCTGGTAGAAGAGAG
>Ga0115550_1000194_pt1 | contig 55892 bp, 51 predicted proteins | sample COGITO_mtgs_1005_FD_87177 | JGI IMG/M metagenome (GOLD analysis project Ga0115550, IMG submission 87177) | Pelagic marine microbial communities from North Sea - COGITO_mtgs_100511 | ecosystem: Environmental > Aquatic > Marine > Epipelagic | place: Germany:Helgoland, sampling site Kabeltonne...
GTTACTCCTTGAACGACACCATAGTGGTGTTCGACCGCTTGCGGGAGAACTTCCGCAAGGTGCGCAAGGGGGATACCGAGTACATCCTGGATCTCTCCATGACTGAAACCCTGAGTCGGACCATCATCACCTCGGGTCTGACGTTCGTGGTGGTGCTGGCGCTGCTGCTCAAGGGCGGCCCGCTGATCCACGGTTTCTCGGTCGCCATGGTGATCGGGGTGGCCTTCGGCACCTACTCATCCATCTATGTGGCGAGTGCCTTCGCCATGTTCCTCGGGGTCAAGCGGGAGCACATGCTGCCGACCCAGGTGGAAAAAGAGGGCGCGGATCAGCAAGAGATCCTGCCGTAATTGACAAGGGCGCCGTGAGGCGCCTTTCTCTTATGGGCCGGGTGAGTCATTATGCTCCCCATCATCGATCTCCTATTACTCAAGGCAAGGAGCAAGCCATGCAACATAATCCCCGTTTTCTGGCCCTGGTCGAGGCTATTCGCACCCAGGTGAAAGAGACTGACGTGCACCAGATAAAGCGCTGGCAGGATGAGGGGCGAGCCTTTCACCTGATCGACGTGCGGGAAGAGAGCGAGTGGGCCAGAGGTCACCTGCCAGGAGCTGCCTACCTCGGTCGTGGTGTGATTGAACGGGATATCGAGACCCGCTATCCGGATCCGCAGACTGAACTCTATCTCTATTGTGGTGGGGGGTTCCGCTCCATTCTGGTGGCGGAAAATCTGCAAAAAATGGGTTATAGCCGGATTGTCAGTGTCGATGGCGGTTTTCGGGGCTGGTGTGATGCCGGATACCCTGTCGAATCCTGATTTATTTGAGGGAGAGGGGAACCGCCACATGACAAAGTGTCGGTGGACCTTTACCATATGCGGGGTCAAGCGTAAGCGTCGGAGTGTTCATTGAACGTCAGGAAAGGGATTGGATACCTCCTTGGTGTCCTGTTGTTGCTCCCCATGTGGGGTTGCAGCAGTAGCAGTCAGGTTAAAGCGCCTCAAGTTCCTAAGCCGCAACCCGCTTCACTGGTATTGGCGACCCCCCTGCAGGTCTCTTACCAGAGCGAGTTGGCGTTGGCGCGCCTCGGTCAGATGCTCGGTGAGATGGAATTGACCACCGAGCAGCGTGCCGAACTGTTTTATGAGCGTGCCGTGGTGTTTGATCGGGTCGGTTTGCGTTCCCTGGCGAGGCTGGATTTCAACCGTGCCTTGCGGGAGAAACCGGATTTTGCCGAGGCCTATAATTTCATCGGCGTCTATCTGGTGCAGCAGCAGAATTATGACGAAGCCTACGAGGCATTTGATTCCGCCCTCGAACTGGCTCCCGACTATGACTATGCCTATCTCAACCGCGGGATCGCACTCTATTACGGTAACCGCCCCGAGCTGGCCGCCGCCGACATGAAACGCTTCTATGAAGCGCAGCCGGAAGACCCGTATCGTGTGATGTGGCTCTATCTGGCGGAGCAGAAGCTCAATGCGCCGGCTGCCATGAGCCGGATGCGCGAGCGTCTCAACAAGTATGATGACGACGCCTGGAACTGGGATCTGGTTCGCCTCTATACCGGTGAGCTCAATGCGACCCAGTTGATGGGCAATGTGGTGAAAGGAGTGAAGGATAACCGGGAGCTCGCCGAGCGCCTGTGTGAAACTTACTTCTATCTGGGCAAGTTTGAACTGGCCAAGGGCAACCGCAAGGAAGCCATCAGCTACTTCAAGCTGGCGCTCGCCAACAACGTGTATGACTTCATCGAGCACAGATACGCCCTGCTGGAGCTGGAGCTGATGGCGCGCAAACCCTTGCCGCCGGGCGCCCAGAGCTCACAGGGCAAGAGCAGCAAGCAGGCCTCCTGATTTGCCTGTGTCTGCGATGTAAAAAAGGCCTCTTGATGAGGCCTTTTTGCTGTCTGTGTGCTGGTATTGCTACGGCGTTATTCCATCAGGGCTCATGCCGGGGATATTTGACACCAGCCGCCGTGGCCGCCCCGCTCAGGTCCGGCATTGGTGCTGTGTCATTCCACCAGGACTTATGCCGGGGATATTTGACACCAGCAGCCGTGGCAGCTCCGCTCAGGTCCGACATTGGTGCTGTGTCATTCCACCAGACTCATGCCAGGGATCTGGCGCCAGTAACCGTTGCAGTCCCGCTCCTGTTGCAGGGGTAGAGGGGCCTGCCCCTGCTGGTTGGCCTTGAAGCGATCCAACATCTCAAGGGTGTCCAGTCCCTCCGGGGAGAGGCGCACTACATCCACCAGGTCCGCCATACCGCCAAGCTCGTTGCCGAGGTTGTAACAGTAACCGGACTGGGTCTGGATGCCGTTGAGATTGAAGACCTTCTGCCCCTCGCGGCTGCTGGCCAGCCGGCCAGTGGGGTAATGGATGCAGGCCAGCTCGCAGTTGTCTTTGGGCTTGTCGAGGGAGCGGGCGGTAAAGCAGCGCGCCGAATAGGCGAGCGGCAGATGGCCGTAGGCAAACACCTCCACTTCAAACTGCTGGCGGGCAGCGCCCAGATCCTGACTGAGCTGAACCAGCCAGTCGCGGGAGAGCTCCACCGGCATCACCCAGCGTGTCATCCCCTGTTTGAGCAGCATGCGCAGCACATCGGCATTGTAGGCGTTGATGGCAGGGCCACAGACAAACGGGAGCCCGGCCTCGCTGGCGAGTTGAACTGTGCCGAGATCGTTGGCTTCGACCAGCAGGTCGCCGTTGTCGACCAGCCGCTTCACCTCCTTGAGTTCGGAGGGGGCAGAGATGAGGGCCAGGGTCGAGAGCACCACCTGCTTGCCGGTACTGGCTACCTGGCGGGCCAGGGCAATCCAGTCATCTGCCTTCAGCTCGCGGCGTTTACTGCAGACGGTTTCTCCCAGATAGATGATATCTGCCTGACTGTCGGCAGCGGTTTGGTAGAAGGCCTGGGTGTCGGCCTTGGGCCAATAGAAGAGCAGGGGCCCGAGAGAAAATTGCATTAGTTGTGCTCCTTGTGGCGACTGAAGGGGCTGAAGGGGCTGAAGGCAGAATAGGTTGTTTCGGGAGGAAATGGCATCGGGCCTCCTTATTGCCACTGACGGTGATAGGCACCCAGGGTAGTCTGGCTCCCTTCGGAGACGCGGGCGAGCTGGGCATCCCACTCGGCTTTGACCTGATAGGCCTCGGGATTGGCCTGATAGGCATCGATGGCCGCACGCCAGACCCGGGTGACCTGCTCCACATAGGCGGGGCTGCGCTGGCGCCCTTCAATCTTGACTGACTGGATACCGGTCTGGAACAGCTCGGGCAAGAGGCCAAGGGTGTTGAGGCTGGTCGGCTCCTCCAGTGCGTGATAGATCTGGCCATCCACCTCGAAGCGCCCCTTGCACAGGGTCGGATAACCGGCGTTTTCACCCGGGCCGTAACGGTCGATCAGCACCTCGTTGAGGCGGGATTCGAGGCCCAGTGGCGTCTCTTCCCAGCGCACGAACTTGGCCGGAGAGCAGGCACCGACCGTGTTGGGGCTCTCCCCTGTCATGTAGGAGGATAAGTAGCAGCGGCCTTCCGCCATGATGCAGAGGCTGCCGAAGGCGAACACTTCCAGGCCGACATCGGTCTCGCGGGCCAGCTGCCGGACCTGGTGCATGGAGAGTACCCGTGGCAAGACCACCCGGCCGACGTTGAAATGCTGCTGATAGAAACGGATGGCGGCGGCGTTGGTGGCGCTGGCTTGCACAGAAACGTGCAGCTCCATGTCCGGATAATGGCGGCTGGCGTAATCGAGCACGGCGAGATCGGCGATGATCAGCGCATCTGCACCGAGGGCAACCCCTCTGTCTACTGCCTGTTTCCATCTGGTATCGGAGCCCGGGTGGGCGAAGGTATTGATGGCGATGTGCAGCTTGCGGCCATGTTGATGCACGTAGTCCACCGCCTTTTCCAGCTTGCTGTCGGTGAAGTTGAGACCGGCAAAGTGGCGGGCATTGGTGTCATCCTTGAAGCCGATATAAACCGCATCGGCCCCGTTATCCACGGCTGTTTTCAGTGCCGGCAAGCTGCCTGCCGGACAGAGTAATTCCATCGGGTACGCTCCGAGAGGGGAAAAATGCAAAAGTGGTCCGATTGTATTCATCGATGCCTTCCCACTTTTTGACCTGAGGCAGCTTTGTGTGGCTTTACCCTTCTTGAGGTAAGTCGGCACAAGTTTGATTTCCAACAGGATCCAGAGTGCAACCCTGTGCTTGAATGCGTAAAAACTTGGGAGTTCATCGTGTTTCAACAACTGCAACGTCGTCTGGTCGAACAGGCCCCCCGCTTTTTGCGTCACCCCCTCAAACTGGTGCCTTTTGCCCTGCAACAGAACCTGATGGAGCGCCTGCTGGCGCGGGTGTTCAAGGAGGCCATCCAGGATGGTGACTTCGCGTTTCTGGCTGGCAAGTGGCTGAAAGTCGAGGTATCGGATCTCGAGCTTTGCTGGTTTATCAGCGAACAGGATGGAAAGCTGGTGGTGGCACGCCATTGCGATCGTGCGGATGTCTGTTTCAGCGGTACCACCAACGATCTCATCCTGATCGCTGGTCGCAAAGAGGATCCTGATTCCCTTTTCTTTCAGCGCAAGCTGAAGATTGAGGGAGATACAGAGCTGGGACTGGAGGTGAAGAATCTGATGGACAGCCTGGATCTGGACGGTTTGCCGAGGCTGATGCGCTATCCCCTGATGGATCTCGCCGCCTTTATCGAAGGGGCGCGCGCCCTGTCAGCGCAGGAGTCGCACCCTGCTCCGACGGGCGGGATCCCGTCTCAGGTGTGAAGCCAGGCCAGCGGCATGGTGGCGGTAGTGACTGCGCACCCACAGGCAGCGGCATGCCCAGGCACAAGGAAGCAAGGCCACCAGGGCCATGGCATTGGGGAGGTGAGAGAGCAGCAACCCCAGCGCCAGCCAGATAAAGGGCTGGGCCTCGTAGAGCCATTCCGGCTGGAACCAGCGCTTGGTCGGAAAGATGACCAGGTCGGTACGCCGATAGCTGGAGCGCATCATCCAGCTCGCCGCACCGGCCACAAACAGCAAGGCACCTGCCAGCCAGAGCAAAGGGGAGTCGGTGAGCATGATCATGCCGACCGCCGTCAACAGATAGCAGGCAGGCAACCTCTCATAAAGCCAGCGTGGGCACATGTCGCCTCCACTCGTTTCCTTCTCCATCCTCCAAGTTTAGCCAGCCTCCCCGGTTGGCTAATGATGCTTTGTTCTACAAAATGACGGTTTTGTTGTGAAATGGGACGCCATTTACGGTGCCAAAATAGCGATTGGCTATGTTACAATTGCGCGCCATTTTTGACTGAAGATTGACTGGGCATGTTGGATCAGATTCGTATCGTTTTGGTAAACACCTCTCACACAGGCAACATGGGATCCGCGGCGCGAGCCATGAAGACCATGGGGCTGACCCGGTTGGTGTTGGTTGATCCGCAAACCTTGCCAGATGACAGCGCTCATGCGCTGGCTGCAGGTGCCAGTGACGTGCTCGCCAATGCCCGTATCGTATCGACCCTGGATGAGGCCATTGCTGACTGCGGCCTGGTCATCGGCACCAGTGCCCGTTCCCGTACCCTGAGCTGGCCCATGCTGGATCCCCGTGAAGCAGGGGAAAAAGCCGTGGGGGAGGGGATGAAACATCCGGTTGCCCTGGTGTTTGGCCGTGAACGCACCGGTCTGACCAACGACGAGCTGCAGAAATGCCACTACCATGTGGCCATTCCGGCCAATCCGGAATACAGCTCCCTCAATCTGGCCATGGCAGTACAGACTATCTGCTATGAAGTGCGGATGTGCTGGCTGCAGGATCAGGCACCCGAGGTGGAGAGCGAGGCGGATTATCCCAGCGCCCATCAGCTGGAAGGCTTTTATCAGCATCTGGAGCAGACTCTGCTCAAAACAGGCTTCATTGCCGACGACCACCCGGGTCAGGTGATGAGCAAGCTGCGCCGCCTGTTCAATCGGGCCCGTCCGGAAGCGATAGAGCTCAATATTTTGCGCGGCATTCTGACCTCGATCCAGAAGCCAAAGCCGCAGGATTAAACCCGACTGTATTACTCAACCATATACTTGACTGTTTTAGTCGGGTATGTGACCATGTGCCCATATTGATTGGTTCGCAAGACGGTAAGGCATATGAGACTGACCTCAAAAGGACGTTACGCTGTGACTGCCATGCTCGACGTGGCGTTGCATGCAGAGCAGGGGCCCGTGCCCCTGGCTGATATTTCGGAGCGCCAGGGCATCTCCTTGTCCTATCTCGAGCAACTGTTTGCCCGCCTGCGCAAGCATGGTCTGGTGAGCAGTGTGCGTGGTCCGGGCGGTGGTTATCGCCTCGGTCTGGCCCCTGATGCTATCTCTGTCGGTCAGGTGATCACTGCAGTCGACGAGTCGGTTGATGCCACCAAGTGTCTCGGCAAAGGCGGCTGCCACGGCGGCACCCAGTGTCTCACTCACTCCCTGTGGCGTGATCTCAGCGAGCGTATTTCCAGTTTCCTGGGGGATATCACCCTGGCTGAGCTGGTGGGTCAGGCGGACGTGCGCCGGATTGCCGGCAAGCAAGATGAACAAATGAAAACCGTGTTGTCCCTGGTTGATCGGGTAGAACACGGCGATGTGAGCTTGAAAGTCCAACTATAAACAAACGTGCTTTCCACAGCCGGTCGATGTGTGACCCTGGCTGTAACGGAGAAAAACATGAAACTGCCTATTTACCTTGATTATTCGGCAACCTGTCCGGTGGACCCGCGTGTCGCAGAAAAAATGATGCAGTGTCTCACCATGGATGGCCTGTTCGGCAATCCAGCTTCCCGTTCCCATCGCTTTGGCTGGCAAGCCGAAGAGGCGGTGGACCTGGCCCGTAATCAAGTGGCAGAGCTGATCGGTGCAGACCCGCGCGAGATCGTCTTTACCTCCGGCGCGACCGAATCCAACAACCTGGCCATCAAGGGCGTTGCCCATTTTTATGCTGGCAAGGGCAAGCACATCATCACCTCCAAGACAGAGCACAAGGCAGTACTCGATACTTGCCGCCAGCTGGAGCGTGAAGGCTATGAGGTGACTTACCTCGAGCCGATGCCGAACGGCCTGTTCACCCTGGAGCAGATCGAAGGCGCCCTGCGCGATGACACCATTTTGGTGAGCATCATGCACGTCAACAACGAGATTGGCGTGGTGCAAAACATTGCCGCCATCGGCGAGCTGTGCCGCTCCCGCAAGATCCTGCTGCACGTGGACGCAGTCCAGAGCGTGGGCAAGATCCCGGTGGATGTGGAAGCGCTGAAAGTTGACCTGCTCTCTGTTTCTGCGCACAAGGTATACGGCCCGAAAGGGATCGGTGCCCTGTTTGTGCGTCGCAAGCCCCGCGTTCGTCTGGAAGCCCAGATGCACGGTGGTGGTCACGAACGTGGCATGCGTTCAGGCACACTGCCGACTCACCAGATCGTTGGCATGGGTGAAGCTTTCCGTATCGCCAAAGAAGAGATGGCGAGCGAAGGCCAGCACATCATGGCCCTGCGTCAGCGTCTGTGGGATGGCATCAAGGATATTGAAGCCGTCTACATCAACGGTGACCTGGAACAGCGTGTGCCGGGCAACCTCAACGTCAGCTTCGCCTATGTGGAAGGGGAATCCCTGATCATGGCGCTGAAAGATCTGGCGGTCTCTTCCGGTTCTGCCTGTACCTCGGCCAGCCTGGAGCCCTCCTATGTACTGCGCGCGCTGGGCCTGAACGACGAGCTGGCGCACAGCTCCATCCGTTTCAGCCTGGGTCGCTTTACCACAGAAGAAGAGATTGATTACGCAATCAAGCTTATCCGTGACTCCATCGGTCGTCTGCGCGAGATGTCTCCCCTGTGGGAGATGTACAAAGACGGCGTCGATCTGAACACGGTCGAATGGGCTCATCACTGATCCATCGGATCAGTGATCAACGGAATTAGCAGGAGTTAGATATGGCTTACAGTGAAAAAGTAATCGACCACTACGAGAATCCCCGCAACGTAGGTGGCTTCGACAAGAACGATCCCAACATAGCGACCGGTATGGTCGGTGCTCCGGCGTGTGGCGACGTGATGAAGCTGCAATTGAAGATCAGCGACGACGGCATCATCGAAGACGCCAAGTTCAAGACCTACGGCTGTGGCTCCGCCATTGCATCCAGCTCCCTCGTGACCGAGTGGGTCAAGGGCAAGACTCTGGACGAAGCCGCCGGCATCAAGAACACTGACATCGCCGAAGAGCTAGCTCTGCCACCGGTGAAGATCCACTGCTCCATTCTGGCTGAGGATGCCATCAAGGCCGCCATCGCCGATTACAAGCAGAAGAAAGGTCTCTAAGGTCAGGAGAGCAGTATGGCCATTACCATGACAGATGCCGCAGCGGCACGGGTTTCCTCTTTTCTGACCAACCGGGGCAAGGGCATAGGCCTTCGCCTCGGCGTCAAGACCACCGGCTGTTCGGGTCTTGCCTATGTGCTCGAGTTTGTCGATGAGCTGGCGGATGAAGATCAGGTGTTTGAGCAAAACGGTGTCAGAATCATCGTCGATGCCAAGAGCCTGATCCATCTGGATGGCACCGAACTGGACTTCGTCAAGGAAGGCCTCAATGAGGGCTTCCAGTTCAATAACCCCAACGCCAAGGGCGAGTGTGGTTGCGGCGAAAGTTTCAGTGTCTGACAGGTTTGACATACATGATGTCCTGCCGGTTGAACTGGTCGAAAACGACCAGTTCAACAACACCCGGCTCAGCGTTTTTGGCGAGTTTGGTGGCGGTGAAAACGTCTGTGTCTAAGAGGTTTGCATGAATCATTTCGAGCTGTTTGGGCTGGTTGAAGGCTTCGAGCTCGATACCCGTCAACTGGCGGACACCTACCGTCAGTTGCAAACCCAGTTCCACCCGGATCGTTTTGCCACGGCGCCCGAGCGGGAACAACTGGTTGCGGTGCAACGAGCCGCCCAGATCAACGATGCCTACACCACCCTCAAGACGCCCCTGCGCCGAGCCGAGTATCTGCTCTCCCTGCGAGGCACCGATATTCGTGGCGAGCAGCAAACCCTGCAAGACACCAGCTTCCTGATGCAACAACTTGAGTGGCGTGAGCGCCTGGCCGACTTGAAAGGGGAAGCCGACCCTGAGGGGGCCATGAAGGATTTTCGCCAGGAAATAGGGCATGATCACCAGCTGTTGATGCAACAGCTGACACTGACTCTTGCCGCTGGCGATGATCTGATCGCGGCTGATTGCGTCCGCAAACTCAAGTTTGTCGACAAGCTCCTCGAAGAGCTGGAACGATTCGAAGACTCACTGTTCGAGTCTTGATCCTTTAACGCTGGAATTTTGATTACCCATGGCATTACTGCAAATCGCCGAGCCCGGCCAGAGCGCCGCACCTCATCAGCATAAACGTGCCGTTGGCATCGATCTTGGCACCACCAATTCTCTGGTCGCGGCAGTGCGCAGCGGCCATGCCGATACCCTCTGTGATGAGCAGGGTCGGGATCTGCTGCCCTCCGTGGTGCACTATCAGGTTGATGCTATCCGTGTCGGCTTTGACGCCAAGCGTGAAGCCTCACTCGATCCGCACAACACCATCGTCTCCGCCAAGCGGATGATGGGCAAGGCCCTGGCCGACATCGATACCCGCCAGCAGCCTTATGAGTTCGTGGCCGCTGACAACGGCATGCCCCAGTTGCAGACCCGTCAGGGGCTGGTCAACCCGGTGCAGGTCTCAGCCGAAATCTTGAAGAAACTGGCCGAGCGTGGCGCCGCCGCACTGGGCGGCGAGCTGGATGGCGTTGTCATTACAGTACCCGCCTATTTCGATGACGCCCAGCGTCAGGGCACCAAGGACGCGGCCCGTCTGGCCGGTCTGCACGTGCTGCGCCTGCTCAACGAACCCACTGCGGCTGCGATTGCCTACGGCCTCGACTCCGGTCAGGAAGGGGTGATAGCGGTCTACGATCTCGGTGGCGGTACCTTCGACATCTCCATCCTGCGGCTGCATCGCGGTGTGTTCGAGGTGATGGCTACCGGCGGTGACTCGGCGCTGGGGGGCGATGATTTCGATCACCTGCTGGCGGACTGGATCAAGGCACAAGCCGGTTTGAGTGGTCAGCTGGATGCCAGCACCCAGCGCGAATTGCTGGATGTGGCCGCCGCCGTCAAACACGGCCTGACCGATGCCGATCTGGTGCCCTGTGCCTTTGCCGGTTGGCAGGGGGAGGTGAGCCGTCACCTGTTTGAGGAACTCATCACACCGCTGGTCAAGCGTACCTTGCTGGCCTGTCGCCGCGCCCTGCGTGATGCGGGGCTGGAGCAGGTGGAAGTGCTGGAGGTGGTGATGGTCGGTGGCTCTACCCGGGTGCCGCTGGTACGCGAGCGAGTGGGGGAATTCTTCCAGCGCACGCCGCTGACCAGTATCGACCCGGACAAGGTAGTCGCCATTGGCGCCGCCATCCAGGCCGATATCCTGGTGGGCAACAAGCCTGATGCCGAGATGCTGCTGCTGGACGTGATCCCGCTCTCCCTTGGCCTTGAGACCATGGGTGGCCTCGCGGAGAAGGTGATCCCGCGCAATACCACGATTCCGGTGGCCCGCGCCCAGGAGTTCACCACCTTCAAGGATGGCCAGACAGCGATGGCAATCCACGTGGTGCAAGGGGAGCGTGAGCTGGTGGCCGATTGCCGTTCCCTGGCCCGTTTCACCCTGACCGGGATCCCCCCCATGGCGGCGGGTGCCGCACACATTCGCGTCACCTTCCAGGTGGATGCGGATGGTCTGCTGTCGGTCAGTGCCATGGAGAAATCCTCCGGCGTACAGGCCGAGATCCAGGTAAAGCCTTCTTACGGGCTGGGGGAGGAGGACATTCTCACCATGCTGAGTGCCTCCATCGCCAATGCCCAGCAAGACATGGATGCTCGTATGCTGGCAGAGCAGCAGGTGGAGGCCGACCGTGTGGTCGAAAGCCTCAATGCTGCCCTGGCCGCCGATGGCGATGCGCTGCTGAGCACCGCCGAGCGCGCTGCCATCGACAGTGCGATCACCCATCTGCTGTCCGTGCGCGCTGCAGGGACAACCAATCAAATCAAAGATGCCATCGAGGCGGCGGACGCTGTCAGTGGTGAATTTGCAGCCCGCCGGATGGACGCCTCCATCCGCAAGGTGCTGACCGGACAAAACGTCAACAAGGTGTAATATGCCAAAACTGATTATTCTGCCCCATCCCGAGCTCTGTCCGGACGGTGCCGCGCTCGAAGGCAAGAGTGGCGAGACCATCCTGGATGTGGCACTGCGCAATGGCATCGAGATCGAGCATGCTTGTGAGAAGTCCTGCGCCTGCACCACCTGTCATTGCGTGGTGCGAGAAGGGTTTGACTCCCTCGAGCCGAGCGATGAGCTGGAAGATGACATGCTGGACAAGGCATGGGGACTGGAGCCGGAATCCCGTCTCAGTTGCCAGGCAAGACTGGCAGACGAGGATCTGGTGGTGGAGCTGCCTAAGTACACCATCAACCTCGCTTCAGAACGCCATTGATGGCACCTTAATTACACATGAGTGAATTGAGCGTGCAGCATCTCATGGTGCAGTAATGATATGGTGAAGGCCGTGACCCTTGAGGGGAACGGCCTTTTTTGTGCTCGTTATTTCCCTATTGATTAATGAAAAGTGCCAATAAAAAGGAAGCAAGAGAACATGGCTGACATGATGAACGTACGCTTGTCCCTCCAGGCCGCCGCCGCCCAGTGGGGCGAAGGTGCCCAGCTCAGTTTCAACGGTGACGAGACCCGCATTCATCTGGGCGCTATCGCCCAGGAAAATGACGCCTTGCGCACCATACAGCGTGCGGCCCGCCGTCTCGAGTCCAGCGGCATCAAGCGGGTGAAGCTGGTCGGTGATGATTGGGATCTGGAACGCCGTTACGCCTTCTCTCAGGGCTTCTACGCCGCCAAGGGGACGCGTGAGCTGGACTTTGGCCCACAGAGTGAGTCGGATGCCCGCGAGCTAGATGCACTGATCAAGGCGACCCGCTGGGTACGCGAGGTGACCAACGGTTGCCCGGAAGCCATTTATCCCATGAGCCTGGCGGAATCAGCCTTGCTGCTGATCCGTGGTCTGGGTGGGGATCAGGTCACTGCCCGTATCACAGCCGGCGAGGCGCTGCGTGAGGCCGGCCATATCGGCATCTGGTCGGTAGGTCGTGGCAGCGAGCGAGAGCCCGTGCTGCTGGAGCTCGACTATAACCCGACCGGGGATCGCAATGCCCCCGTGGTGGCCGCCCTGGTGGGCAAGGGCATCACCTTCGATTCCGGTGGCTATTCCATGAAGTCCTCTGACAACATGCTGCCGATGAAGTCCGACATGGGCGGTGCAGCCATGGTGACAGGCGCTCTGGCGCTGGCCATCAGCCGTGGCCTGAACAAGCGGGTGAAGCTCATTCTCTGTTGCGCCGAGAATCTGGTCTCCGGCCATGCCTTCAAGCTGGGTGACATCCTTACCTACAAGAATGGTATCTCGGTCGAGATCCAGAATACCGATGCCGAAGGGCGTCTGGTGCTGGCAGACGGTTTGATGGCCGCCTCCGACTGTGGTGCCGCTTATATTCTCGATGCCGCTACCCTGACCGGCGCCGCCAAGACGGCGCTGGGTCGTGACTACAACGCCGTGTTTGCTCTCGATGAAGTCGAGCAGCAACGAGCACTGGCAGCCGCCAAAGCCGAACACGAGAAGGCCTGGGCCCTGCCACTCGAACCCTGGCACGTGGGCCAGCTCACCTCTGCCTTTGCCGAGTTGGGCAACGTGGCCTCTGCCGAAGGCACGGCCGGTGCCACCACGGCAGCCGCCTTCCTGTCCCGTTTCGTGCGTGACGAGGGCAAGGGCTGGGTACACCTGGATCTGGCGGCTTCTTATCAAAAATCAGGCAATGATCTCTGGGCAACCGGGGCCAAAGGCCACGGTCTGCGCACTATCGCACGCTGGCTGCAGGAGGTGAGTGCATGAAGGTCAGCTTACATTGCCGGTTGCAGGAGGTACTTGAATGAACATCTGGTTAAGCCGTGAGTTTGCTCCCGCCGAGTGGGGCGAGGGGGCGCTGCTCTCTCACCGTGCCGATGGCATGATGATCCATCTGGTGACCGCTACGCCGCTGATCGATATCCAGCAGGCGGCACGTCGCCTGTGCAGCCAGGGGATCCAGAAAGTGGCCCTGGCCGGTCATTGGGAGCGCGAGCAGCAGTGGGCCTTCGCCCAGGGACTGCAGACCCCCAAGGCCGAAGTTGAGCTGCAGTGGGCCACCTCGTCCGAAGAGGACAGGGAGGAGCTGGAGGCGCGCTGGCTGTGTGGACGTTGGGTCCGCGAGATGACCAATGCCACCCCGGAGCAACTGGGGCCGCTGGAGCTGGCGGTGGAGGCGGCAGCCTTCATCACCGAGCTGGCACCGGACAGGATCAGTCATCGCATCCTGAAAGGAGAGGCGTTGCAACAGGCGGGCTGGGTCGGTCTCTATCAGGTTGGCCGTGGCAGCGATCGCGAGCCCGTGCTGCTGGAGCTGGACTACAACCCGACCGGGGATCGCAACGCCCCGGTGGCGGCGGCCCTGGTGGGCAAGGGTATCACCTTCGACTCCGGTGGCTACTCCATGAAAACCTCCCAGGGCATGCTCACCATGAAACATGACATGGGGGGGGCGGCCATAGTGACCGGTGCTCTGGCGCTGGCCATACTGCGCGGCCTCGACAAGCGGGTGAAGCTTATCCTCTGCTGCGCCGAGAATCTGGTCTCCGGCCACGCCTACAAGCTGGGTGACATCCTCACCTACAAAAACGGCACCACGGTCGAGATCGTCAATACCGATGCCGAGGGGCGCCTGGTGCTGGCCGATGGCCTGCAACTGGCAAGCGACTGTGGGGCGCCGCTCATCATAGATGCAGCCACCCTGACGGGCGCCGCCGTCATGGCGCTGGGGGGGCGTTACAACGCTCTGTTTGGACTGGACAAGGGACTGGTGAGTCGTGCCATGGCCTACGCCGATGCCGAGCAGGAGCCCGCCTGGCCGCTGCCGCTGGAGCCCTGGCACCGCCAGCAGTGCCCGTCTCACTATGCCGACACGGCCAACAGCCGCCCAGTGCCGGGCGGTGGCCCTGGCAGCGCCTCCAACGCGGCAGGCTTCCTCTCCCGCTTCGTTGGCAATGAAGGACGGGGTTGGTTGCACGTCGATCTGGCCGCCTGTTTCAGCGAGAACGGTGACAGCCTGTGGGCGCCGGGCGCCAACACCCTGGGGATGCGCACCATAGCGCATACCCTGCTGGCGGAAGCGCGCTGAGCAGGATGACAATCGTCAAGGAAAGGCACCTGAGGGTGCCCTTTTCAGCAGTGCTGCATTAGTGAGCAATAGGCAGGGTTTCAGGGGCTTAACACGGCTATCGTGCACAAGCGCACATTTTTTCCTGCCGCACTGGGCCAAGATGAGTGGTGATGTTGTTTTAAGGACTTGTTTGTTTAATAAAAAGTTGCTTTTTTGTGTGTTATTTCGGTTTTTGTTTACGTATAATCGCCGCCGAACATGGATTCTAACAATAAAACTCTGTAGTTAAGGAAAGATCTCAATGGCCATCGAACGTACCTTTTCTATCGTCAAGCCGGATGCAGTCAGCAAAAACTTGATCGGTGCCATCTATAACCGCTTCGAGAGCGCGGGTCTGAAAGTCATCGCCGCCAAGATGCTGCACATGAGCAGCGAGCAAGCCGCTGGTTTCTATGCCGAACACCAGGGCAAGCCTTTCTATGACGGATTGGTCAGCTTCATGACGTCTGGTCCTGTCATGGTACAGGTGCTGGAAGGGGAAGATGCCATCCGCCGTCATCGTGAAATCATGGGGGCGACCAACCCGAAAGAGGCCCTGGCCGGCACCCTGCGTGCCTGCTACGCCGAGAGCATCGACCGCAACGCCGTGCACGGTTCCGACGCGCCGGCCTCTGCCGCCCGTGAAATTGCCTACTTCTTCTCCGACGACGAGATCTGCCCGCGCGGCTGAGTCTGGCGTTTGAAGATGATCAAGGGAGCCTCGGCTCCCTTTTGTTTTTTGGCCTTTTGGTCAATATCCCCTTATTCTCCGGGTAGAAAGCCAGACCCATTATTTGTACAATGCCGCCCCCTGACATCGTCAGCCAATAATTTATGTAGTTTGTGGACTGAGGCCTTTGATGAGCGAAATAAAAACCAACCTGCTGGATCTTGATCGGGATGCCATGCGTGCCTTCTTCGTCGAACTGGGCGAGAAGCCATTCCGGGCAGATCAGATCATGAAGTGGATTTATCACTTCGGTTGTGATGATTTCGATCAGATGAACAACGTCAACAAGGTACTGCGCGAGCGCCTGAAGGCGATCGCCGAGATCCGGGCGCCGGAAGTGAGCTGTGAAAAGCGCTCCTCTGACGGCACCATCAAGTGGGCGCTGCAGGTGGGCGGTCAGGAAGTGGAAACCGTCTACATCCCGGAAGAGGACAGGGCGACCCTGTGCGTCTCCTCCCAGGTGGGTTGTGCGCTGGCGTGCAAATTCTGCTCCACCGCTCAACAGGGTTTTAACCGCAACCTGAAAGTGTCCGAGATAATCGGCCAGGTGTGGCGCGCCGCCAAAATCGTCGGTGGCAAGCGCCCCATCACCAACGTTGTGATGATGGGCATGGGTGAGCCGCTGCTCAACCTCGCCAATGTGATACCGGCCATGCGTCTGATGATGGATGACTTCGGTTACGGCATCTCCAAGCGTCGTGTCACCATCTCCACCTCGGGTGTGGTGCCTGCACTGGACATCCTCGGCGATCAAATTGACGTGGCCCTGGCCATCTCCCTGCATGCGCCGAACGACAAGCTGCGCTCCGAGATCATGCCGATCAACGACAAGTACAACATTGAGGACTTCCTCGCCGGTGTGCGCCGTTATCTGGCCAAGTCCAATGCCAACGGCGGTCGCGTGACCGTGGAGTATGTGCTGCTTGATCACATCAATGATGACATGCAGCATGCCCACGAGCTGGCCAAGGTGCTCAAAGACACCCCGAGCAAGATCAACCTGATCCCGTTCAACCCCTTCCCGGGCAATCCCTATGGCAAGCCGAGCAACAGCCGCATCGACCGTTTCTCCAAGGTGTTGATGGAATATGGCTTCACCGTCATCGTCCGCAAGACCCGTGGTGACGACATTGATGCCGCCTGTGGTCAGCTGGTGGGGGAGGTCATCGATCGCACCAAGCGCACCATGAAAAATCGGATGCAACAGGATGGGATTTCCGTCAAAATGGTTTAACTTGCTAAGCCATTGTATAGTCAGGGAATGGATACACGTACATTGATCGTAGTGGCAGCGCTCAGCGCGCTGCCCGGCTGTGTTACCGAGACCACTTACGCTGGCCAGAACTCTACCCAGCGTGAAGTGGGTCCCGACCTCAAGGCGGCTGCTCAGACCCGTCTGGATTTAGGTATTCAATATCTGCGGCAGGGCAATGCCGAACAGGCCAAGTTCAACCTTGATCGCGCCCTTCAATACGACCCCGACAACCCCAAGGTCCAGATCGGCTTCGCCTACTTCTACCAGCAGGTAGAGGACTACAAGGCGGCCGAAGAGAGCTACAAGAAAGCCCTCGCCATGGATCCGTCTAATGCTGACGCAATGAACAACTATGGTGCCTTCCTGTGCAACCGTGGCCGCTTCGACGAGGCGGAGAAGGCATTCCTGCAGGCCGTAAGTCAACCCGACTATATCCGGATTGCCGATACCTATGAAAATGCGGCACTTTGCGCCGCGCAAAATCGCAGAAATGATAAAGCAAGCGAGTACTATCGCTTGGCCTTGGGGTATAATCCCCGCAATCCAAGGTTATTGCTGGACATGGCTGAGCTTTCCATGAAAGATGGCAAGCTGCCTGATGTGCAGGCCTATCTCGTCCGTTTTGCCGATGTGTCAGACGAGAATGAAAGCAGTCTCTGGTTGAGATTGCGGCTGGCTCAGGCCATGGACAAACCGGCACTCCTTCACCAATTCGGGACTGAGCTGGTAAGGCAATATCCCACTTCGCAACAAGCCAAGCGTTACTTAGCCAATGACTACTGAACAGCCACACGATATTCAAGACGACTCTCAGGCAGCAGGCCCAGGCCAGCTGCTGCGCAACGCCCGTGAACAGCTTGGCTGGACACGAGAACAGGTTGCGTCCCGCATTCACCTTCGTCTGACCCTGATTGCTGCGATCGAATCAGATACGTATGACAAACAGACTTCCCATACTTTCATTCGGGGTTATCTGCGCACCTACGCCAAGCTGGTCGGCATCCCGGATGAAACCATTCTGGCTGCCTACGACAAGCTGGGGCTGACGCCACCTGACAACATCGACATGCAGAGCTTCTCCCGCCGTTCCCGCCAGCAAGCCAACGACAGCCGGCTCAAGGTGGTGACCTGGCTGGTGATCCTGGTGCTGATCGCGCTCTCCGTCGCCTGGTGGTGGCAGAGTACGGCGCGTCGCTCCGCCGGTGACGAGGCTCTGGCCGCAACAGAAATGAGCAGTACGACTGACATGGGTGTGACTGGCAATATGCCGGGCGCCACCCTGGCCCCTGCGATGGAGATGGCGGATCCTGCCGTCATGCCGGCGGTCTCTGATGCGGCGGCAACTGCCGTTGAGCAGACCGTGAGCAGTGCTGCTGCAACCGCTGCGCCAGCGACCCCAAGCAGTGCAGCTGCAACGGATGTGTCCGCTGAGGTGGCAACATCGGCTGGGGAAGGCGAGACAGTGAGTGATGCAGCCACTGCCTCCCAACTCAAGATGAACTTCACCGCAGACTGCTGGCTGGACGTCAAGGATGCCAATGGCAAGACGCTGTTCAGCGGTCTGAAAAAAGCAAATGATCAACTGGTATTGGAAGGATCCGAGCCGCTCAAGCTCATCATTGGCGCGCCCATGGCGGTCAATATCGAGTATCAGGGCAAGTCCATCGACATGAGCCGTTACAACAACGGCCGGACTGCTCGCCTCTCACTGCCGCAGGAGTAATCTGTCCGCCATGTCCGCTCACGAATCTCCCATTATTCGTCGTAAATCCAAGCAGATCATGGTCGGTAACGTGCCGGTTGGGGGCGATGCCCCCATCACTGTGCAGACCATGACCAACACCAAGACCACGGATGTGGCCGCCACCGTCGAGCAGATCCGGCGGATTGAGCGGGTCGGCGCCGACATAGTCCGGGTCTCGGTGCCCACCATGGAAGCGGCCGAAGCCTTCAGGCTCATCAAGCAGCAGACCCGTATTCCCATCGTCGCCGATATTCACTTCGACTACCGCATCGCCCTGAAAGTGGCCGAGTACGGCGCCGACTGCCTGCGCATCAACCCGGGCAACATCGGCAACGAAGAGCGGGTGCGTGCCGTGGTCGATTGCGCGCGCCACTACAACATCCCGATCCGCATCGGCGTCAATGGCGGCTCTCTGGAGAAAGACATTCAGGAGAAGTACGGCGAGCCGACCCCGGAGGCCTTGCTCGAGTCAGCCATGCGCCATGTGGACTACCTGGATCGCCTCAACTTCGACAACTTCAAGGTAAGCGTCAAGGCGTCTGACGTCTTCCTGGCCATCGGTGCCTATCGCCTGCTGGCCAAGCAGATCGAGCAGCCGCTGCACCTTGGCATCACGGAAGCGGGCGGTTTTCGCGCTGGCGCGGTGAAATCCGCCGTCGGGCTCGGCATGCTGCTGGCGGATGGCATCGGCGATACCATCCGCATCTCCCTGGCGGCTGACCCGGTGGAAGAGATCAAGGTGGGCTTTGATATCCTCAAATCCCTGCGCATCCGTTCCCGCGGCATCAACTTCATCGCCTGTCCCTCCTGCTCCCGTCAGGAGTTCGATGTGATCGCCACCGTCAATGCCCTGGAAGAGCGGCTGGAAGACATCATTACACCGATGGATGTTTCCATCATCGGCTGTGTGGTGAATGGTCCGGGTGAGGCGCTGGTCTCTGACCTTGGGCTGGCGGGGGCGGCCAACAAGAGCGCCTTCTACGAGGGCGGCCAGCGGGTCGACCGGCTCGACAACAAGGATCTCATCCCGATCCTGGAGCGCCGTATTCGCGCCCGGGCGGCCATGCTGGATCCAGCCAACCAGATCCAGGTGGATAAAGGTTGAGCCAATGTGGGGCCACCTAGGGTGGCCCCGTCTTTAGGTTGCTGATTTTAAATCCCGCTTTGGAACACCCTGATTTTACCTCGGGGTCGAAAATCCCTATAATGCGGCCAAATTTCACGTCTTTTCTCGAGTATCAACGTGGCAAAACAGATCCAAGCTATTCGCGGTATGAACGATTGCCTGCCGGAGCAGAGCCCGGTATGGCAGAAAGTAGAACAGATACTGCGCCAGGTGGTTGCCAGCTATGGCTACAGCGAAGTACGCATGCCGATCGTCGAGCAGACTCATCTGTTCAAGCGTGCCATCGGTGAAGTGACCGATGTGGTCGAAAAAGAGATGTATACCTTCGAGGACCGCAACGGCGACAGCCTGAGCCTGCGTCCGGAAGGGACAGCCAGCTGCGTGCGTGCCGGCATCGAGCATGGCCTGCTCTATAACCAGGAACGCCGGATGTGGTACATGGGTCCCATGTTCCGTCACGAGCGTCCCCAGAAGGGCCGTTACCGCCAGTTCCATCAGTTCGGTGTCGAGCTGTTTGGCATCAACGGGCCAGATATTGACGCCGAGCTCATCATGCTGACCCACCGTCTGTGGCGTCTGTTCGGCATCAGCGATCACGTCACCCTGCAGCTCAACACGCTCGGTCAGAGCAGTGAGCGCGCCGCTTACCGCGATGCGCTGGTAGCCTATCTGGAGCAGTACAAGGATCAGCTGGACGAAGAGAGCCAGCGCCGCATGTACAGCAACCCGCTGCGGGTGCTCGACTCCAAGGATGAGAAGGTACAGGCCATTCTGGTGAAGGCTCCGCGTCTGTTCGACCATCTGGGGGAAGAGAGTCTGGCCCATTTCGAGGGGCTCAAACGCCTGCTCGAGTCTGCCGGCATCAAATATGAAGTGAACGAGCGTCTGGTTCGGGGTCTTGACTACTACAACCTGACCGTGTTCGAGTGGGTCACCACCAGCCTGGGTGCCCAGGGGACTGTCTGTGCCGGTGGCCGTTACGACGGTCTGGTGGAGCAGCTCGGTGGTCAGGCGACGCCGGGCGTGGGCTTTGCCATGGGCATGGAGCGTCTGGTGCTGATGCTCGAAACGCTGGAACTCAATGCCGATATCCGTCCTGCGGTGGATGTGTATCTGGCCATGGTGGGTGAGGGTACCGAGCAGGCAGGGTTCCAGCTGGCAGAGCGTCTGCGCGATGCCCTGCCGGATTTGCGCCTGATGAGCCACTGCGGTGGCGGCAATTTCAAGAAACAACTCAAGCGTGCTGACAAGAGCGGCGCGGCCATTGCCCTGATCCTTGGCGAGACCGAGGTGCAAAACGGGGAGATCACCATCAAATATCTGCGTGGCCAGGCTGAGCAACAGACCGTCACGGTCGACGCCGCCATTGCCCTGCTGGCAGCCAAAGGAGACTAAGCAGTGGAAGTTTATACCACCGAAGAACAACAGGTTGAGGTCATCAAGAGCTGGTGGAAAGAGAACGGAACCTCGGTGCTCGCAGGAACTGTTATCGGTCTGGTCGGACTCTTTGGCTGGCGCTATTACAACGACTATCAGCTCACCAATCAGGAAGCTGCCTCCCAGGCTTACAACGAGATCTCGGCCCAGCTGGCCAAGGGTGATGCTGCCACCTTCGAACAGGTGCAAGCCTTCATCACTGATCACAAGGGTGAGGCTTATGCCGAGCTGGCTGCCCTGCAACTGGCTGCTGCTGCCGTCAAGGCGAACAAGCTGGATCTGGCTGCCGAACAGCTGACTCAGGTCGCGAGCAATGGCGATGAGAGCATTCGTCCCATCGCTGCTTTGCGTCTGGCCCGTGTGCTGAACGATCAGGGTAAGGCTGATGAGGCCCTGACCCAGCTTGGCAAGATCAACAACGATGCCTTCAAAGCCCAGGTGGCGGAAGTGCGTGGCGACATACTCTACAAGCAGGGCAAGGCCGAAGAGGCCCGCGATGCTTATCAGGCAGCGGCTGATGCCGGTGGTCTGCAGGGCAGCGCGGAGCTCAAGCTGAAGATGGACGATCTGGCGCTGCCAGCCGTGACCACGGGTGGTGCTCCGGATGCGTAATTTGTTCAAAATGGTGGCCTTGGGGGCGGCAGTTTCCTTCGCCCTGCAGGGGTGTTCCCTGTTCAGCTCGGAAGAAGACCTCAACCCCATGGCACCTTTGCCCGTGGTTGAATCTGCCTTCACCGCTGACACCGCTTGGTCCTCGTCTGTCGGCGATGGTATCGGCGACTTCTACTCCCAGCTCAAGCCGGTGGTGGAAGAGGAGCGCATCTATGCCGCAGCGCGCGATGGCGACGTAACGGCCTTTGATCGTGCGAGCGGAAAAGAGTTGTGGAGCGTGGATCTGGCCGACTTGCCGGTCAACGCCGAGAAGCGCAGTGCCCGTCTCTCCGGCGGCCTGGTTGCCCGTTATGGCAAGCTGTTCCTCGGATCCGAGAACGGGGTGGTTTACGCCCTGAACGAAGAGAACGGGGAAGTGCTGTGGCAGACCACTGTGCCGGGTGAAGTCGTGGCCAGCCCCGCCGTCGAAGACGGTCGTGTGGTGGTGCTGACGACATCCGGTCGTCTGGTGGCCCTCGATACCGATGAAGGCAAGTTGCAGTGGACCCTGGCTGAAGAACAGCCGCCCCTGACCCTGCGCAGCGCCGGTGCCCCCGTCATCACCAACGGCGCCGTGCTCTATGGCCGCGCTGATGGCAAGGTGGGCATAGCCTTGCTGAGCAACGGTCAGCCGGTGCGTCAGTCCAAGGTGGCGGATCCGCGCGGTGCGACCGAGCTGGATCGCATGGTGGACGTGGATGCGACGCCGCTGATCGCGGGCGATGAGCTCTATGCCATCGCCTATAATGGCCAGCTGATGGCACGCAAGCTGATGACCGGTGACGAGGTGTGGAAGCGCAAGTATTCCGGCTACCGCGACATGGCGGTGACCGGCAATGCCATAGTGCTGACTGACAGTCGCAGCCATTTGTTTGCGGTCGACCGTCGCAATGGTCTTGAGTTGTGGTCCAACACCCAGCTGGAAAATCGCACCGTCACGGCCCCTGTCATCCTGGGTGACTATGTGGTGGTCGGCGATGTGGAAGGTTACCTGTATTGGCTGGATCGTACCGACGGTACCATCAAGGCCATGCAGCAGCTCGACAGCAGTGGCCTCTATGCCGCCCCCCTGGTGGACGGTGACACCCTGTATGTGCAGAGCCGTGGCGGCAAGTTGTACGCTATCCCGCGTCCCTGATCGTCCGTCAATGTGAATATCCGGCTCCTGGTCTTCGGACCCGGAGCCTTTGTCGTCTTGAGAATGAGGCTTTTATGACTCCTGTAGTAGCCCTGGTGGGCCGCCCCAACGTGGGGAAATCCACCCTGTTTAACCGCTTGACCCGTACCCGGGATGCCCTGGTGGCCGACTTCCCCGGTTTGACCCGGGACCGTAAATACGGTCAGGCGAAGTTGGGCGAGCTGGAATTTATCGTGGTTGATACCGGCGGTATCGATGGCACCGAAGAGGGGATCGAGCTGAAGATGGCCGAGCAATCCCTGCTGGCCATCGAAGAAGCCGATGTGGTGCTGTTTATGGTGGATGCGCGCGCAGGATTGACGGCAGCCGATCAGGCTATCGCAGCGCATCTGCGCAAGACCCACAAGAAGGTATTTCTGGTGGCCAACAAGACCGACGGCATCGACGGTGATTCCGCCGTGTCCGAGTTCTACAGCCTGGCGCTGGGCGATGTCTACCAGATCGCGGCCGCTCACGGTCGTGGCGTGCTGAGCCTGCTGGAACTGGCCCTGGCTCCCCATCTGGAAACCCTGGTCGACGCCGCTGCCGAAGAAGATGCGCAGGATGAAGAAGAGGAGGACTTCGACGAAGAAGCCCTGCTGCGCATGGTAGCTGCCGGTGATCTCGATACCAGGGAAGATACCAAGGAGACCCCGTTCGCCGACTTGCCCATCAAGTTCGCCATCGTCGGTCGCCCCAACGTCGGCAAATCGACCCTGACCAACCGCATGCTGGGTGAAGACCGTGTCATCGTCTATGACATGCCGGGCACCACCCGCGACTCTGTCTATGTTCCGATGGAGCGTGACGAGCAGAAGTACGTCATCATCGACACCGCCGGTGTGCGTCGTCGTGGCAAGGTGCACGAGACGGTGGAGAAGTTCTCCGTCATCAAGACCCTCAAGGCCATTGAAGATGCCAACGTCTGCCTGCTGGTGATCGATGCCCAGGAGACCATCACGGATCAGGACTTGAGCATCCTCGGCTTCGTGCTCCACTCAGGCCGCTCGGTGGTACTGGTGGTGAACAAGTGGGACGGCCTGGATCAGAAGGTGAAAGAGGACGTCAAGAACGAGCTGGACAGACGCCTGGGCTTCATCGATTTCGCCCGTGTCCACTTCATCTCAGCCCTGCACGGCAGCGGTGTCGGCCACCTGTTCGAATCCATTCAGGAGGCGTACCAGTCCGCCACCCGCCGTACCAGCACCGCCATGCTGACCCGCATCATGCAGATGGCGCAGGAAGATCACCAGCCACCTATGGTGAACGGTCGCCGCGTCAAGCTCAAATATGCCCACGCCGGTGGTTACAATCCGCCCCGTATTGTGATCCACGGCAACCAGTTGAATGACCTGCCGGATTCGTACAAGCGGTATCTCATCAACTACTTCCGCAAGTCGCTCAAGATCATGGGCTCCCCGATCCGGGTCGAGTTCCAGGAGTCTGCCAACCCGTTCGAGGGTCGGAAGAACACCATGACCCTGAGCCAGGAGCGTCAACGCAAGCGCCTGCTCAAGGCCAAAACCAAGAAATAAGGCCCAGCGGCTGCCCTCACCGGCAGCCGTTTTTTCTTGGAAAGAGGAGAGGGGGATCTGCTGTGGGTTGGCCCACCGCAGATCCACTTTGAGAGGAGTCGAGTATGAATTCCCTGATTTGCCCGGCCTGCAACACAGCGCTGGACAGCCGTAGCCGCGAGGTGAGTTGTAGCCAGTGTCAGGCCCGTTATCGAGTCCGTGCCCTGTGTCCTGCCTGCCAGCAGGAGCTGGAGCGGCTCAAGGCGTGCGGCGCTGTGGATTACTTCTGCAATCACTGCAACTGCCTGGTATCGAAGCGGTCGGTGATCTTTGAGGCGACCCCGGCCGCGCAACCATAAGAGAATAAAAAAACCCGGCAAATGCCGGGTTTATGCTGTGTGTTCTGCTATCAGCAAGGTGTAGGAGCGGTTTCTGCGCCAAATCTTGCGTTTGATGTCATTGAGCTTGAGTTTGCGTCTGGGGCTCCAGGCGCTCTTGGCTTTTCTGACCAGAGTGGTTCTTCTGCGAGCTCGCATCTTGGTCTCCTCCCATTGGGTGGCCATTTGGTACTACGAATGGAGCCTATCCGAAAATGCTGTCTACCAGTAGTTAACTTGATGAAATAAAGCGATAAAAACAATTTCGGACAGGCTCCGGTCTGTCTGGATGGTAACAGAGAACTCACCCGGAAAACAAATCTGTCAACAAGGACTCAACGCAGTGTGATCTGCTTGACCACTTCGGCGATGACGGTGGGGCGCTCTGTGCTTTGTGGCTCGCTGCTGTCGTCCTCATCCAGCTCTTCACGTCTGTGTGCTTTTTGCTGTTCGTTGTCGAGCCAGAGCAGGCTCTGGTAGTACTGGCGCACGTTGTTGACGTAGTTGCGCGCCTCACCGCCACGGGCATAGCCGTAGCGGACCTTGCGGTGCCAGCGTGCCTGCTGCAGCAGGGGCAGCACCTCTTTCACATCGCTCCAGGCATCGGGATTCTTGCCCAGCTCCTTGGTCAGGCGACGGGCATCCATCATGTGGCCATAGCCGATGTTGTAGGCGGTGAGGGCAAACCACACCTTCTCATCGGCGGGCACGGAGGCGGGTACCTTCTCCATCATATGTTGCAGATAGCGGGCGCCACCCTCGATGCTCTCCGCCGGATGAGTTCTGTCTTTGACCCCCATCGCCTTGGCGGTGGGCTCGGTCAGCATCATCATGCCGCGCACCCCTGTGTAGGAGCGGGCCTGCGGGTCCCAGTGGGACTCCTGATAGCTGATGGCCGCCAGCAGACGCCAGTCCACCATGCGGGCATGAGTCTTGAACAGATCCTGATACTTGGGCAGCAGGCTCTTGGCCCGCTGCAAAAAGGTGCGGGTGTCGACGAAGTCGAAGTTCTGTACATGGCCGAAGTATTTCTCGTCCAGCTTGGCGATGGCGCCATCCATGAAGCGCTGGCCGAAGAAGTCGATGATGCTGGCGTAGAGGCTGTCGTCGGGCAGCTTGGTCATGGCCCAGGCCACCGTCTGGTTCTTGGAGAGCGTCAGCCCCTCGGTGAGCTCGGGGTAGTAGCGCTGGGTGCGGGCCAGCACTGTGTCCTGCACCACCGTATAGTCAATCTTGCCGTCGGCCACCTGCTTGAGCAGCTCTTCCACGTCCGCGTCCCGGTTGGTGCTCCATTTCAGCCCGGGGTACTCCTTGGCCAGCTCCCTGAGCAGATCCTCACCGGTGGAGCCTGCCGGTACCACTATGGAACCTTTCAGATCACCAATGTCCTTCGGCTTGGGCGAGCCATAGCGATACACCAGCTTGGGGGAGACCTGATAAAAACCGGGGCCGAAGCGAAACAGGGCACGCCGCTCCGGGGTAACGACGATGGCGGCGGCGGCGAGATCCAGCTTGCCTTTCTCAAGCAGCTCGACCAGTTCGGCGATGGAGTAGACGGGGACTATGGTGAGCTTGACCCCCAACCAGTCGGCATAGCTCTTCGCCAGCTCGTAATCGAACCCCTGGGCGAGGTCGTCACGCTGGTAATAAGAGGTGGAGCCATAGATGGTGCCAACCCGGATCTCGCCCCGTTGGCGGATCTGTTCCAGCTGGCTGGAGGGGGTGTAGAAGTCGCAGCCGACCAGGGTCAGCAGCAACATCAGCCCGATAAACAGTCGAAAAATGCAGCGCAAGTAGGTGAGTACCCTTGTTGAAAAAATCGGCATTTGTCAGAAAAGAGGGACCTTTATACCAGAGAGTGTGCACCGAGTCACACTCGGTAAATCAAGAAAAACGTTTGTCCGGCGTGAGCCAGATCCCTATAATACGCGCGTCTCAAATCCCCCCACACTTTAAAACTTGGTGAGAAAGGTCATATGGAAATCTTGCGAGGTGCGCCTGCACTGTCTGAGTTTCGTATCCAAAAACTGTTGCAACGCTTTGCACAGATGGCAACGGCGAGTGGAGTAGAGAGCGGAGTAGAGATAGAGAGCGTTTACGCGGAATATGTGCATTTTGCCGAGTTGTCGGCCCCCCTGTCGCCGCCCGAGCGAGCGACCTTGGGCCAGCTCCTGCGCTATGGCCCGACCATTCCTGAACACACCCCCAGCGGTCAGCTGTTTCTCGTTACCCCCCGTCCCGGCACTATCTCCCCCTGGTCTTCCAAAGCAAGCGACATCGCCCATAACTGCGGCCTGACCCAGGTCAAGCGGCTGGAGCGCGGCATTGCCTATTACGTGCAGACCAAGGGTGAATTGAGCTCAGCCCAGCGCAATGAGGTCGCCGCCCTGCTGCACGATCGCATGATGGAAGTGGTGTTTGCCGACATGGAAGAGGCGAGCGCCCTGTTTGCCCACCAGGCGCCGCGTCCTTTCACCCAGGTGGATGTACTGGGTGGTGGTCGCCAGGCGCTGGCCGAGGCCAACGTGGCGCTGGGTCTGGCCTTGGCCGATGACGAAATTGACTACCTGGTGGAGAACTTCACCAAGCTGGGTCGCAACCCCAACGACATCGAGCTCTATATGTTCGCCCAGGCGAACTCGGAGCACTGTCGTCACAAGATTTTTAACGCCGACTGGACCATAGACGGACAGCTGCAGCCCAAGTCGCTGTTCAAGATGATCAAGAACACCTTCGAGCAGACGCCGGATCATGTCCTGTCTGCCTATAAAGACAACGCCGCCGTGATGGAAGGGAGCCAGGGTGGCCGTTTCTTCCCGAGCCCTGCCAGTGGTGAGTACCAGTATCATCAGGAGCAGGTCGACATACTGATGAAGGTGGAAACCCACAACCACCCGACCGCCATATCCCCCTTCCCGGGAGCGGCTACCGGCTCCGGCGGCGAGATCCGCGACGAGGGTGCAACCGGCCGTGGTGCCAAGCCCAAGGCGGGTCTGGTGGGCTTTACCGTCTCCAACCTGCGTATTCCCGGCTTCGAACAGCCCTGGGAGCAGGATTTCGGCAAGCCGAGCCGCATCGTCAGTGCCTTTGACATTATGCAAGAGGGGCCGCTCGGCGGCGCCGCCTTTAACAATGAATTCGGTCGCCCGGCCATTCTCGGTTACTTCCGTACCTTCGAAGAGGAGGTGCCGAGCCACAACGGCATCGAGGTGCGTGGTTATCACAAGCCCATCATGCTGGCGGGCGGCATCGGCAACATCCGCACCGATCATGTTCAGAAAGGGGAGATCCCGGTCGGGGCTGCCTTGATAGTGCTGGGCGGTCCGGCCATGAACATCGGTCTGGGTGGCGGTGCAGCCTCCTCCATGGCCTCCGGTCAGTCAGCCGAAGATCTCGACTTTGCCTCGGTGCAGCGCGACAACCCCGAGATGGAGCGTCGTTGTCAGGAAGTGATCGACCGCTGCTGGCAGCTGGGCGATGCCAACCCCATCGTCTTCATCCACGACGTGGGGGCGGGTGGCCTCTCCAACGCCATGCCGGAGCTGGTCAATGACGGTGAGCGCGGCGGCCGTTTCGATTTGCGCGCCATCCAGAGCGACGAGCCGGGCATGAGCCCGCTGGAGATCTGGTGCAACGAATCCCAGGAGCGTTACGTGCTGGCGGTGGCGCAGGACAAGCTGCCCCTGTTCAAGGCACTGTGCGAGCGTGAGCGCGCGCCTTATGCCGTGATCGGTACCGCCACCGAAGAGAAGCATCTCACCCTCTCTGACAGCCACTTTGACAACCAGCCCATCGATTTGCCGCTGGACGTGCTGCTGGGCAAGGCGCCCAAGATGCACCGCGATGTCACTACCCTGCCAGCTCAGGGCAAGCCGCTGCAACTGGACGGCATCACGCTGAACGATGCAGCCGAACGGGTACTGCGTCTGCCCACAGTGGCGGAGAAGTCCTTCCTGATCACCATCGGCGATCGCAGCGTGACCGGTCTGGTCAACCGCGATCAGATGGTCGGTCCCTGGCAGATCCCGGTGGCCGATTGCGCCGTTACTGCGGCGACCTACGACAGCTACCACGGCGAAGCCATGTCCATGGGCGAGCGCACCCCGGTGGCGCTGCTCTCCCACGCTGCATCCGCCCGCATGGCGGTAGCCGAAGCCCTGACCAACCTGGCGCCGACCCATATCGGGTCACTGAAGCGGGTCAAGCTCTCTGCCAACTGGATGGCCGCTGCCGGTCATCCGGGGGAAGATGCTGGTCTCTATGAGGCGGTGAAAGCGGTGGGTGAAGAGCTCTGCCCGGCCCTTGGTATCACTATTCCGGTGGGCAAGGACTCCATGTCCATGAAGACCCGCTGGCAGCAAGATGGCAAGGAGCAAAGCGTCACCTCGCCGCTCTCCCTGCTCATCACCGCCTTTGCCCGGGTGGAAGATGTACGCAACACAGTTACGCCACAACTGCGTACTGATCTGGGTGAGACCGACCTTATCCTGATTGACCTTGGCAACGGCAAGCAGCGCCTCGGTGCCTCTGCCCTGGCTCAGGTCTACCGTCAGCTGGGTGACAAGGCGCCGGATCTCGACAATCCGGTGCAACTGAAAGGCTTCTTCAATGCTATTCAGGCGCTGGTGGCCGATCGCAAACTGATCGCCTATCACGACCGTTCCGACGGCGGCCTGTTCGTCACCCTGACCGAGATGGCCTTCGCCGGTCACTGCGGTCTCGACATCCAGCTCGATCGCATCGGTGGCGAGCTGTTGCCTGCGCTGTTCAACGAGGAGCTGGGCGCCGTCATTCAGGTGCGTCGCGACGACAAGGAAGCCGTGATGACACTGCTGGCCGGTCACGGCCTGGCTGCTTGCTCCCATGTGCTGGGCACAGTGCGCGAGGGGGACCTCATCACACTGCAGCGCGCGGGTACAGAAGTGTATCGTGCCAGCCGCACCGCCCTGCGTACCCTCTGGGGCGAGACCAGCTGGCAGATGCAGCGGCTGCGCGACAACCCGGTGTGTGCCGACAGTGAGCATGCCGCTCGTCAGGACGCCACCGATCCGGGTCTGCATGCCAAGCTGACTTACAACCCGTCCGAGGATGTGGCGGCGCCCTATATCGCCCGTGGTGTCTCTCCCCGTCTGGCCGTGCTGCGCGAGCAGGGGGTCAACTCCCATGTGGAGATGGCGGCGGCGTTCGATCGTGCCGGTTTTGCGGCTGTCGACGTCCATATGAGCGACATTCTTTCTGGCCGGATCAAGCTGGAAGAGTTCCAGACCCTGGTGGCCTGTGGCGGCTTCTCCTACGGCGACGTACTGGGGGCGGGCGAGGGCTGGGCCAAGTCCATCCTGTTCAACGACAACGCCCGTGAGCAGTTCCAGCGCTTTTTCGAGCGTGGCGATACCCTCTCGCTGGGCGTGTGCAACGGCTGCCAGATGATGTCCAACCTGCGCACCCTGATCCCGGGGGCCGATCTGTGGCCGCGCTTTGTGCGCAACCGCTCCGAGCGCTTCGAGGCGCGCTTCAGCCTGGTGGAGGTGCAGGACTCTCCGTCCGCCTTCTTCGCCGGCATGGCGGGCTCAGTGATGCCCATTGCCGTCTCCCACGGGGAAGGGCGAGTGGAGGTGCGCGACGCCGCTCACCTGAGCGCGTTGCAAGCCAGTGGTCTTGTGGGTCTGCGTTTTGTCGACAACCGTGGTCAGGTGACCGAGCAATACCCGGCCAACCCGAACGGTTCGCCGGATGGCATTACCGCCGTGACCACCACGGATGGCCGGGCCACCATCATGATGCCGCACCCGGAGCGGGTGTTCCGCACCGTGGCCAACTCCTGGCACCCGGACAACTGGGGCGAGGATGGCGCCTGGATGCGGATGTTCCGCAACGCCCGTGTACGGCTGGGTTAAACCCCGTCACCCACGCTGCAGCGCATCAAAAACCGGCCACTTGGCCGGTTTTTTTATTGGCGGAGGCGTGGTGCAGGCATGCCCAGTGTGGGCATCCCTGCTATCAGTGGAGGAGACGAGTGTTGGTTCGATGCAGATAAAAAATCCGGAACCCACCGGGCTGGTTTCGGATTTTGTGCATCGGGCGCAGGGAGCAATGGATCTTGGCGCATGGTATCCCGGCTTGGTGAGCCATTTATCTATGACGTGGTTTTCATGGACTAAAAACCCGAGCCAGGTTGCTGCAAAAAATCGGCTTCTTGTGGCGTGTCTGCGCGACCCAGTATGGCATTGCGATGGGGGAAGCGGCCGAAGCGTTCGATGATCACCTGATGGCGGCGGGCAAAGTCGGCAAACCCTTCGAAGGTCGCTTGGGCCGGGGTTGCTGACTGTTCGGCCGCCAGCGCCTCGAAGAGGGTTACGCTCCTGGCTTGCTGCTCGCGAGACTCGGCGTGCTCCAGCGGCAGGTAGAAAAAGACCCGAGCCAGCGGGGAGAGCGCCCTGTCTGCTCCAATAGACAATCCTTTCAGGCAGAGGTCGCGAGCATAGGGATCCCGGGCAAAGGCGTCGGGTGTGCCGCGATGTACATTGCGCGGCAGCTGGTCCAGCAGCAGGATCAGTGCCAACCGACCGACGGGTACCTCGGCCCAGTGGGCCAGGCTGCCAGCGGCCGCTGCCTCGGCCAGTTCGCCAAAGCGGCTCGCCAGCAGGGAATCGGTTTCGTGGCTTTTTCCCCACCAGAGGGGGGCTTGCCGCGCGGCACGGGTGGCATCGTCGGCATCATCGCCAAACCAGAAATCGAGCAGAGGCTGCCAGGGTTGCATGTGAACTCCTTGGATCAGAGGGTCTGGGAGGAAAACAAGGCCAATTGACCCTGATGTGGTAGCTGCCGAAATGGCGGCTTCTCGTTACACTGTGCCATCTTTTACCCGAAATGAGGAACCCCCTCTGGTCGGCATTCGCCTGTGGCGCCTGCCCGGCGAGATGGCCTGCGTGCCCGGGGGGAGTTTTCCACTGATATGAGGAATGCCTGATATGGCCGGAACCAGTTTGTTGGCCCTGCTCGATGATATTGCCAGCGTGCTCGATGACGTGGCGCTGATGACCAAGGTTGCTGCCAAGAAGACGGCCGGCGTGCTGGGGGACGATCTTGCCCTCAATGCCGAGCAGGTTTCCGGCGTGCGGGCAGAGCGGGAGCTGCCTGTGGTGTGGGCGGTGGCCAAGGGATCGTTTCGCAACAAGCTGATCCTGGTGCCTGCCGCCATCGCCATCAGTGCCCTGGTGCCCTGGCTCATCACCCCCTTGCTGATGCTGGGGGGCGCCTATCTCTGCTTTGAGGGGGCGGAGAAGCTGGCCCACAAGTTGTTGCCACACGATGCAGCAGAAGGTGAGCCGAGCAGCCAGGTTGTTCCCGACGATCTGGTGGCCTTTGAACAGCAGAAGGTGAAGGGGGCCATTCGCACCGACTTTATCCTCTCCGCCGAGATCATCGTGATCGCGCTCGGCACTGTGCAAGGCAGCAGTCTGGGTTTGCAGATCTCCGTGGTGGCAGGCATAGCGCTTTTGATGACGGTGGGGGTCTATGGTCTGGTGGGACTTATCGTCAAACTCGACGACATAGGTCTGCACCTGTTGCAAAAGTCCGACGGCAGCGCCTTGCGCCGCGCAGTCGGGCAGGGGCTGCTGGTGACGGCGCCCCGTTTGATGCATCTGCTGGCGCTGGTGGGGACCATCGCCATGTTCATGGTGGGGGGCGGCATACTGGTGCACGGTTGGCCCTTCGCCCATCACCTGATAGAAGGGGCTGCCGGGGCACTTGCCACCTTGCCAACAGTGGGTACAGTGCTGGCCGCCATCACGCCAACCCTGCTCAACGCCGTGGCCGGTGTGGTGACAGGCCTGCTGCTGGTGCTGGCGATGACACTGGTGAGCAAACTCAAACCCGCCAGATAACGGCGGCTTGTCCACTCTCGGTGCCCGGCCGACAGAGGCCGTCGCACAGATGATTGTTTGTCCTGTTTGTTGACTCGGATGGGGGCTAGGCAAGTGCCGGTCCCCTTCGTACTATCGGCAGTGGCACTCGCCCACAGAGGCGGGGCCACTCGACATGGATGCAAACAAACAAGGACAGTTATGAACCCACCCGAATGGCTGGATGATCACATCTATGCCACCCCCGACTGCCCGGCGGTCGACGCCGATTTTCATCAGGCCCGCCATACGCTGACGACCTTGAGTCAATTGCTGGACGAGCTTCCTCAAACCACTGACGTCAATGGCTTGCGCCACCTGCTGCGGGCCATCAGATCCTGCTGGACCGACGTGAACCGGTTGGTGTGGAACAGCCAGACCTATGCCTACAACCGGCTCAGTCGCAATGGTTGCGACGAAGCGGCCAAGGTGCTGCTCTCCCGTGGCCAGCAGTTGCAGGCGACCCTGGCCCAGCTCAGCAAGCCGGTAACCCTGTTCTGGGCAAGTGCCCCTGAGGGGCAGGTTCGAGCCTTGCTGCAGGATGCCGAGCTATTCGAGCTTGCCTACCTCATCCGTCATGATCGCCGCCTGCAGGATCAACGGCTGTCGCTCGAGAGCGAGCAGCTGATCGAAGGATTGGGAGTGGATGGGCTGCAAGGCTGGGGGGATCTCTACGGCAGTCTGGTGGGCCGGCTCAGGCCCGTGGTGGACGGAGAGCCCATGGGACTGGCCCAGGCGGACAATCTGCTGGCCCACTCGGAACGGGCGCGCCGTGCCAGCGCCTGGCACGGCATTCAGGCCGCCTGGCAGGCAGAGCAGGAGACGGTGGCTGCCATCCTCAATGCCATCAACGGCTGGCGCAACGAACTCGCCGCCCAGCGTGGCAAGACGCGTCGGCTCGATGCGCTGGATGTCTCCTGCCATCAGAGCCATATCGAGCGCGCCACTCTGGATACCCTGATGGCCGAGGCTGACGCCCACAAAGCGCTGGGACGGCGAGCCCTGCGCGCCATGGCCAGCGCCCGGCAGATCACCGATTTTGCCCCCTGGGATCTCTATGCCCCTGCGCCCGCCGCGACCCCGGCCCTGCTCAGCTTCGAGCAGGCGCTGACTCTGGTGGCCGATGCCTTCGCCGGGTTTGACCCCGAAATGGGGGCCTTTGCCCGCATGATGGCCGAGAAGGGCTGGATTGATGCGGCCCCCAGCGCAAACCGGCGCAGCGGTGCCTACAGCACCGAATATGCCTATCCTCCCGAGCCTCGGGTGTTTCTCACCTTCGAGGGCACCATGGACAACCTCATCACCCTGGCCCACGAGCTCGGGCACGCCTGGCACAGCTGGCTGTTGCGGGACTTGCCGCTGGAGCAGCGCGACTACCCCAAGACGCTGGCGGAGACCGCCTCCCTGTTTGCCGAAACCCTGGTGCGCGATGCCCTGTTTGCCGCCACCGACAACATGGAGCAGCGCAGAGCCATCGCCTGGCTGGACGGGGAGCGTGCCGCCAGCCTGCTGCTCGACGTTCCGGCCCGCTTCACCTTCGAGCGGGCCCTGGTGGCGGCGCGGGAGCAGTGCTATGTGGGGGCAAGCCAGCTGCGGCAGATGATGAAATCCGCGCAGCAGCAGTGGTATGGTGACACCCTCAGCCAGTACGACGAGCTGTTCTGGGCCAGCAAGGGCCACTTCTCCATCACCGAGCTCGGGTTTTACAACTATCCCTACCTGTTCGGCTATCTGTTCAGCCTGGGGCTCTATGCCCAGAAGGAGCGGGCCGGGGGCGATTTTGCCCACGCCTATCGCGCGTTGCTCACCGACACGGGCCGCATGAGCGCCGAGGATCTGGTGGAGAAACACCTGGGGGTCGACATTCGCGAACCCGCCTTCTGGCAGGAGAGCCTGCGCTATGTGGAGGAGGCGGTCGACCGCCTCGAGCGACTGGTGTGACGGGCTGGCCCGTCTATCGCATTGGCTGATCAGACCGGCCGTTCGGGGGCGCCCCGGCGGCCCCTGTTTCTTTCGTGGCGGGCCCGCAGCGGCCCGGCCACGCGCATTTCACCCCGGGCAGCCTCTGCCCCTGATATTGATGACGAGCGTTTGATGCAGCAACGAATTTACCCACAGCAGTGGCACAACCAGCATATCTATCCCGCCCTTGATTGCCCCGAGCTGGAAGCGGACATGAGCCTGGCCCGAGCCAACCTCGCCGAGCTTGCCAGTTTTATCGACGGTCTTGAGCAGGTATTGGGCAATACTGACGCCTTGCCCGATTTTTTGCGCGAAGTACGCCTGCGGGCCCAGCGGATCCGCAATATCGGCTGGAACGTCGCCATACTGGCGGCCTGCAAGGGCAGTCAGGATGCCCGCGATGTGCTCGCCAAGCAGCTGGCTTCCCGCGCCCGCGCCCTCAACGCCGATCTGTTCAAGACCCTGGCCCCGGTGGAAGATCTGATGCTGGGACTGCCCGAGCCCGAGTTTGAGCGGCTGATGCAGGATCCCTTGCTCGGAGAAGAGGCGTACCGACTGCGCCATGAGCGCCGCTTGCGGGATCAGCGTCTGCCGGTGGAGGCGGAGCAGCTGGTGATCGGCCTTGGTACCGACGGCCTGCATGGCTGGGGTAACCTCTATAACGATCTGGTAGGCAAGATCCGCCTCGTTATCGACGGTCGTGAGATGGGGCTGGCCGAGGCAAGCAATCTGCTCTCCAGCCCAATACGGGCACTGCGCCGCGAGGCCTTTGATGCTATCAGTGCCGGCTGGGAAGGGGAGCAGGAGACGGTGGCCGCCATCCTCAATGCCCTCAACGGCTGGCGGCTGGAGCTGGCGCGCCAGCGCGGCAAGCAGCGTGTGCTCGATGCGCTGGATCTCTCCTGCCATCAGAGCCACATAGAGCGCACCACCCTGGATACCCTCATGGCCGAGACGTATAACGCCCGGGGTCTAGGCCAGCGGGCGCTGGGGCTGATGGCCCGGCAGCTTGGCATCACAGATCCGGGGCCGGAGGACTTGTTTGCACCGCCCCCGGCGGCCAGCAGTCGCGCCATCCCGTTTGAAGAGGCGATCGAGATCATAGCCGCTGCCTTTGCCCGCTTCGATCCCGAGATGGGGGAGTTTGCCCGCATGATGGCCGAGAAGGGCTGGATTGATGCGGCGCCCACCCCGAACCGGCGTACCGGTGCCTACTGCACCAAGTTTGCCGAGCCGGTGGAGCCGAGAGTCTTTATCACCTATGCCGGCACCATGGACAACGTCATCACGCTCGCCCACGAGCTGGGTCACGCCTGGCACAACTGGCTCATTCGCGATCTGCCCATGAGTCAACGCAGCTACCCCATGACGCTGGCGGAGACCGCCTCCATCTTTGCCGAAACCCTGGTGCGCAGCGCCCTGTTCGAGCAGGCGCAGACGCCAGAGCAGCAGCAGGCCATCGCCTGGGCAGAAGCCGATGGCGCTGCCACCTTCCTGGTCAACATTCCGGCCCGATTCGACTTCGAGCAGGCGCTGGTGGCGGAGCGGGCGCAGGGCTATGTGTCGGCAGAGCGACTCAAGGTGCTGACCGACGAGGCGTGGGGCCGCTGGTATGAGGGGAGTCTGGTGCGTTATCACCCTCTGTTCTGGGCGGCCAAGGCGCATTTTTCCATCGCCGGGCTCGGTTTTTACAACTACCCCTACCTGTTTGGCTATCTGTTCAGCCTGGGGGTCTATCAGCAGTTGATGAGCCGTCAGGCGGCAGGGGAAACAAATGTGGCCGAGGCTTATCGCGCCCTGTTGCGCGATACCGGCCGAATGAGCGCCGAAGATCTGGTGGCAAAACACCTAGGTCAGGATATCCGCGAAGCTGCCTTCTGGCAGGGCAGCATGGCGCTGGTGGCGGCGGCGGTGGATCGCTTCGAGCAGACCTGCTGCTAGGGGTCTTTGCCGCGTAAAAAGCCGCCGGGCAGTGTGTCTGCCCGGCGGTTTTTTCATGGTTTCCCACAGATGACGCTGTGCAGGGCGTGGGGCTGATCATGGCTGATAAAGAGGGCGGCCTTGTGGTACTGAGCAACCTTGGTAGGCAATCGTTTGCTGTCCCATGGCACAGCCACTTGCCTCGCTAGCCAGGTGATCCCTTCGCCACAGCGGGTGCCCACTTTCATTGTCGAACGGAGCAGGTGAGGTATCTGATTGACTTAATCTGGTTTCATCCGCAACTGGAGGCGTGATCCAAAGCAAGAAAGTGGGATGTTTTGGTGGCGCAAGGCCCCGCCGCTGGGGTAGTTTCGATAGAACCGACACAGTTTTTGAGGTCTTGTCCATGATCATCTATCTGCATGGCTTTGATGCCACCAGCCTCGGCAATCATGAAAAAGTGCTGCAGTTGCAGTTTATCGATGATGATGTGCGTTTTGTGCACTACAGCACGGTTCATCCCCGTCATGACATGAGCCACCTGCTCAAGGAAGTGAAAAAGCAGCTCGACATGAGCACAGACCCCAAGCCTCTCATCTGCGGGGTGGGGCTGGGAGGTTACTGGAGCGAGCGGATCGGCTTCTTGTGCGGCATCAAACAGGTGATCTTCAACCCCAATCTGCACCCCGAGATCACCATGCAGGGCAAGATAGACAGACCGGAAGAGTACGAGGATATAGGCACCAAATGTGTGTCTGAATTTCGTAGTAAAAATTCAGGAAATTGCCTCTGCATCCTTTCCGTTCAGGATGAAATCCGCGATAATGGCGACATTGAGCGTGAATTGAAGAATTATTACAACATCGTGTGGGATGAGCGAGAGACTCACAAGTTCAAAAATATCTCTCATCACCTGCAACAGATGAAGGCTTTCAAAGAAGCCTGATCGATTGTCACGTCATGGATTCAACTATCAAGGGAGCCGATGGCTCCCTTCGCTTTAATGGAACCGAGGTAATTAACCATGACCAATATTGTTGTCGTCGGCGGTGGAGCTGGCGGTCTGGAGCTGGCTACCAGCCTGGGTCGCAAACTGGGCAAGAAGAACAAGGCCAAGATCACCCTGGTCGACCGTAACCGTACCCACCTGTGGAAACCCCTGCTGCACGAAGTGGCCACCGGCTCCATGGATGCGGGTATCGATGCCCTGAGCTACCAGTCCCATGCCAAAAACCACGGTTTCGATTTCCAGCTGGGCAGCCTGACTGACATCAAGCGCGACGAAAAACGCATCGTACTGGGGAAGATCGTCGATGAGAATGGCGACATAGTGGTGCATGAGCGGGAGGTGCCGTACGACATCCTGGTGATGGCCATCGGTTCCGTTTCCAACGACTTCAACACCAAGGGCATCAAGGATCACTGCATATTCCTGGACAGCCCCTCCCAGGCGCACCGTTTCCACAACAGCATGATGAACCGCTTCCTGCAGTTCGCCACCGAATACCAGCCTGGTGACAAGGTGAAGATCGCCATCGTTGGCGGCGGTGCCACTGGCGTCGAGCTCTCTGCCGAACTCTATAACGCTGTGGAGCAGCTCTATGCCTACGGTTTCAAGAACCTCACCACAGAGAGCCTTAAGGTGACTCTGGTGGAAGCTGGTCCCCGCATTCTGCCGGCGCTGCCGGAGCGCATCAGTGGCGCGGCTCATCAGGAACTGGTCAAACTGGGGGTGGATGTGCGTACCGCCACCATGATCACCGAAGCCACCAGCGATGGGCTGCACACCAAGGATGGGGAGCTCATCGAAGCTGATCTCATGGTGTGGGCTGCCGGTATCAAGGCGCCGGATTTCATGAAGGATATCGCCGGCCTTGAAACCAACCGCATCAACCAGCTGGTAGTGAAAGAGACACTGCAAACCAGCCGTGACGAGAACATCTTCGTCATCGGTGACTGCGCTGCCTGCCCGCAGCCGGATGGCAAATTCGTGCCGCCACGCGCCCAGTCCGCCCACCAGATGGCGACCCAGGCATGCAAGAATATCCTGGCCAAGCTGGAAGGGGGCGAGATGAAGCCTTACCTCTATCACGATCACGGCTCGCTGGTCTCTTTGAGCCGCTTCTCCACAGTGGGCAGCCTGATGGGCAACCTGATGCGCGGCTCCATGATGGTAGAAGGCTACATAGCACGCATGGTTTACATCTCGCTGTACCGGATGCACCAGGTCGCTCTGCACGGCTACATCAAGACGGGTCTCATCATGCTGGTGGGCCGCATCAACCGGGTACTGCGCCCGACCCTGAAGCTGCACTAAGCTGCCATCAGCACACGAAAAGGAGAGGCCTGGCCTCTCCTTTTTTTATCGTTCAGGCCCAGGTTCCGGCGATGGGCGCGAGCCAAATGGCGGCATGGTCGCCTGCAACGGCAACCATTATCGTGCAACTGGCTATTAGGGGGCGGGGGATGTTGTCCGGTAGAAGTTTGGGGTAGTCTGAAACCCATTTTCACATCAGGAGCGCAAGATGATCCTCTCAACTACCCCCACGCTGGAAGGCAAAACCATTCGTGAATACCGCGGCATCGTCGTGGGTGAAGCCATTCTCGGCGCCAATATCTTCAAGGATCTGTTTGCCGGTATCCGCGATATCATTGGTGGCCGCTCCGGTGCCTACGAAAAAGAGCTGGCCCGCGCCCGCGAGATTGCCTTCGATGAACTGAAAGAGCGCGCGCAGGCGCTGGGCGCCAACGCCGTGGTCGGTATCGATATCGACTACGAGGTGGTGGGGCAGAACGGCAGCATGCTGATGGTCAGCATCAGCGGTACCGCCGTTGTAATCTAAGCCCTGTCAGCCATTGAAAAACCGGCAACCTTCTGCCGGTTTTTCTGTTTCTGCCCCGGCGTTGACCGGAACTGTGACAAATCCTGTGATCTTGCTGGCCAGCCTGCATACGCAGGGTTGCCCACTGCCGCCATACTGAAGCAAGGGAAACAGGCAGAGAGGTCAATCATGTGGCATTTTCGCTGGTTATTGTTGTGGTGCTGGCTGGGCAGCGCCGTGGGGGCCAACATTCAGGCGGTAACAGAGGAGCTTCCTCCTTACAACTATCGGGACAGAGACGGTCTGGTAACGGGTCTGTCGGTGGATCTCCTGCAACGGATGGTCGACAGGAGCAAGCTTTCGCTCGACAGCAAGGGGGTGCAACTCCTGCCCTGGGCGCGGGCCTATCAGATGGCATTGCATCAGCCCAACACCGTCATCTTCAGCATTGTACGTCTGCCGGAACGAGAGGCTCTCTTTCATTGGGTTGGCCCCATAGCGCCTCGCACTCTCTGGTTTTATCGCCTGGCGAAACGGGAAGAGGTGACGGCCAGCCATCTCTCTGAGCTGGCGCCCTGGCGGATTGCGGTTGTGCGTAATTCCGCAGCGGCACGGGAGCTTGCCGAGATGGGGCTCAACCTGGTGCTGGTGCACGATGAGGATGACAAGTTTCGCATGATGCTGCGCAGGCGAGCGGACATAGCACCTGCCCTGCAGATGGGGGCGGCCTATCACATAGAGTCGCTGGGCCACAGCTATTCGGATTTTGTCCCCCTGTTTCAGTATCAGGACACCAAGCAGTTCTACTTTGCCTTCAGCCTGGAGACGGACGAGGCAATCATCAAGGCACTGCAAGGGACCCTGGACAGCATGCGTGCGGATGGGACTTACGATGAGATCACCCAGAAATGGGAGCGTCGCTTCTGGATCAGGCCGGCGAGCGAATGAGCGTCTGCGCGGCGGCCCATGTCAGTACTGAGGTGGCAAGGGTCGCTGTGATGGTTTGCCGCGTCTCGCCAAACAGCTCACCGGGGACAAGCAGCTTATCCTGATGTCTTTCGGGTCATCCAAGGGTTACTATGAGTCCTTCAAGGTCGGCGCCATAATGCCAGATGGCCGCACTCGGGACAGGACACCTGACAATGACATCACTCAAGCCGCCAGGGCTCAAGCCTGGCGACACCATAGGTTTTTTCTCCCCCTCCAGCGCGGCCACTGCCTGGGCGCCAAACCGCTTTGCCCGTGCAAAGCGGTTTATGGAAGCGCAGGGCTTCAGGCTCAAGGCGGGCAGCCTCACCGGTCAGCAGGATCATTGGCGATCCGGCACCATCGCCGCACGGGCTGCCGAGCTCAATGAACTGATTCGCGATCCGCACGTGCGTTGCATCATGTCGGTGATTGGCGGCAGCAACTCCAACTCCCTGTTGCCGTATCTCGATTTTGATGCGCTCAAGCGCGATCCCAAGATAATCATCGGCTACTCGGACGTGACGGCCCTGCTGCTCGGCATTTATGCCCAAACCGGCCTCGTCACCTTTTATGGCCCGGCGCTGGTGGCCTCGTTCGGTGAATGGCCGCCCCTGGTGGATGAGACCCTGGCCGGGTTTAGCCAAATCTGTCTGGCGGGTGGGGGCGCCGTGCCTCATACCTTGCCGACCCCTGCTTATTGGACCGACGAGCGGCTCGATTGGGAACACCAGACTCGGGCCAAGCAGTGTCAGCCCAATCGGTTGATCCCGGTGGGGACAGGTCGGGTGCGGGGACGGCTGCTGGGTGGCAACCTCAATACCCTGACGGGGATCTGGGGCTCTCCTTACATGCCGGCCATCGCACACGGGGATATTCTGCTGCTGGAAGACAGCCTCTTGACAGCTGATACGGTGGAGCGCTCCTTCGCCCATCTCAAGCTGTGCGGTGTGTTTGACCGCATCGGTGCCCTGGTTCTCGGCAAGCACGAGCTGTTCGATCATCAGGGCAGTGGCAAGCGGCCGCTCGATATTCTGCTGGAGGTGGTGGGGACGCCGCGTTTCCCCATATTGGCGGAGTTTGACTGTGCCCACACTCATCCCATGCTGACTCTGCCTCTTGGCATCGAGGCTGAGCTGGATCTCGATGCCCGGACGCTCACCCTGTGCGAACCCTGGCTTGGCGAGTGAGTGATCCCGTCAATCGCAGTATGCAAACAGGCCGCAACAGCGGCCTCTTTCACTTTCTCAGGTCCGGGATCAGGGCAGGGCATTGGCCCTGAAGCTGGCCCGGATCTGGGGCACCAGGGGAGAGACGTCGAAGCCTTTCTCCTCCCCCAGCACAGGATGGAGCAGGGGGAGATCCGGGATCGGGGTCAGATCCCCTGCCAGCAGCTGACGGGTGGCCTGGCCCATCTGGTAGAGCTGGCGCACAGGGGCGAATTGCCGTTCGAGAGAGAGGGCTCCATCATCGCGGGTAAAGGCCATCATGGGGATCTGGTAGCTGGCATCGCGGGGCGGTTTGTCGCCGTGAATACCCTTGCCAGCCGACATCAGAAAGGGTTGATGATCGCCAAAGGCCACCACCAGATAGCGTTTGCCAGAATTGTCCAGCCGTTTGAGCAGCCGTTCCAGGGAAGCCATGGCATCCACCACCCCCGTGTAGTAGGTGTTGAGCAGCTGGCGGTCTGCCGCACTCTGATCCAGACAGGCCTTGTCGAGTTGCTGGGCCTGATAGCGATCCCCGTCGAAGGGGCCGTGGCCCTGCATGGTAACCGCGTAGGCAAAGAGCGGTGAGGTTTCCTGCTCGCTGCGTCTGAGCAGATGGTCGATCAGCGCATCGTCCGAGATGTAGAGCCCCTTGTGCTCGAGACTGGTAAAGCGGGTATCGAACCAGCGTTCCTCATAGCCAAGGGCCGGCATCGCCTTGGCACGGCCCCAGAACTTCTCCACGTAAGGGTGGGCAAACAGGGTGTGATAGCCGCTTTGCTTTGCGCTTTGTGCAAGGCCGGGCACCTGCTCGGACAGGTAGTAATAGGGCACGACCCCCTGCTTGAGCAGGCCCACCGGCAGACCCGTGTTCATCTCGAACTCGGCCAGCACCGTCATGCCGCCTGTGGTGGGGGAGTGGATGGTCTTTTGCCACTGCTGCACGCTGGCGGGCAGGCTCAATGTGGGAGGCGGGGCGCAGATCCTGCCCTGCCAGCCGAGCCAGAGCGACTCGTATTGCAGCACTATTACCAGATCGAAGCGGGGGGGCTGTCCCTGGCTCACATGGCTGATCTGTGGAGTGAACTCATTGATCTGCAAGGGATAGCGAAACACACTGCCGCTTTGCAGCATTTCGTCCACCAGATTGAACAGATAGAGGCCGGGGCCGGAGCGGATGAGATCCCTGTGATAATTGACCGCTCTGTCCACGTAGCGAATATTGGCCCCCAGCAGCTTGTTGCCGGTCTGGGTCGCGAACACACACAGGGCAAAAAAGGCGGCCGTGGCGGCGGTTGTGCGAAACAGGCCGCGCAAGACCCAGCGTGACAGGGCGAAACGCCAGCAGACAAACAGCAGCGCAGCGACGCCGAGCACAGGCAATACCGGATGCTGATCCAGCAGGATGCGCAGCAGTGCCAGCAGATTGCCAAGGTCGTCACCCCCCAGCGGCACCCCGTAGATGGCGATCTTCATGAAGTTGGCGAGCAGGCCAATGCCGGAAAGCGCCGTGAACACCAGTCCCATATAGAGATTGAAGCCCGCCAGGGCACAGAGGCTCCAGCCCAGCACCATGCTGCCCCAGGCGAGATAGTAGTGCTCGGGCCTGAAACCGGACCAGAGCAGAAACTCCCCCAGTTTGAATACCACAAAGCCGTGCAGCAACACGAAGGTGAGGTTGCCGAGCAGCAGGCTGCCGATGATCCGCCAGCGCAAACTGCGCCTGAGCTTGGGCAGCAGGGCCTTGAGCACGGCGGCGCTCAGTGCCAGTACCAGTACCAGGCTGGTGAAGAGGTAGGTGAGGTTGAAACCCTGCTCCGGCAGAGTCTGCAGGATCTGGCTGAATTCAGCGCTCTCGGGTCGCTCTGCCAGCAGCAGGCCGATCCGCAGCTGATAGCGACTGGCGAGGGCATCGTCCGGTGCCCGCAAGGTGCTGTTGAGATCCAGGGTGCAGCGCCCTTTATTGCATCGCTGGCGTTTTTCTACCGCCTGGCTCAGCTGATCTATGCGCTCCCCTTTGTCGTTGAGCAGCTCCACCCGCACCTTGTCCCCCGCTTGCAGCGGTTTGAGCAGCTGCCACTGGCTGCGCACCACCAGATAGAGGCCACGGTTGTCACTCTTGTAGAGCAGAGAGTGACGAGTGAGCGTCGCTATGGGTTGGTCGGCAGGTCCCAGCACCAGCGGCCGGGCCTGGCCGAGCCAGCTGCCGGGATTGATCTGCGGCAGTATCAGGGTCAGCAGCAGCAGCGCAGCCAGCAAGCCAAGCAGCAGGGAAGGCAGGCTGGGGATCCTGGCTGACCGGCGTGCTGAGGAGGGGACTTTCATATGAGCTCATCCTTTGAGCGAGTAACGACGAATGGCTGCTGCATTTAATGTGACCCGATGGTGAGGGGCTTGTTCCTTGTTGTCAATTTAATGACCAAACAATGAATATTTCGTGACCATGAAGCCATGCAAACTGTGATCCTGATCGGGCCGTCACACTCATTCTGTGATGAAAGCGTCATCATGACGCTTTGCTGCTGGTCTGCACCTGTCTTGCTGCTTAGTCTCTCAATAATGGATGGAGGTACATGTATGAATCCCAAGGTAGCGGCACGTCAGGCAAGATTGCTCCGCATGCTGGAGAGCAAGGAGGAGATCCGGATCGGGCGCGAGCAGGATTGCCCCTTGCCACTGGCACAGCTGGTGAGACTCAGAGAGGATCATCCCGCCGTGCTCAAGGTCTATCGTCACGGGCTCACCGCCGAGGTGTTTCACCTCAAGGTGGAGGGGCATCACTGGTGTCTGAAACGGCGCAGGCATGACTCCCTGGTGGCCAATATCGACGGCAAGACCGCCTTCCTGACCGAGCTGGAGCGGCGCCGCGAGATAGAGGCGCTGCGTGAGCTGCATCCCACCATTCTCTCTCACGTGGTCTGTACCTGCTTTGGCTCGGCCAGGGCAGGGATGCTCGTCTCTCCCTGGTTGCGAGGGGTGCCGGTACACGACCTCAATGAGCGCAATCTGGCCCAGATGCTGGCGGTGCAGGCCGAGCTCGCCCATTGGGGCTGGTTTGACTGGGATCCGAGCCCGGGCAACCTGCTCGATGATGGCCAGCAGATCGCCGTGTTCGATTTTGGCTACATGTGGCCGTTCGATCCCCGCCATGAATTCAACTCAAACGGCCTCTCCGATCCCCAGTTTCATGTGCCGGAACGGCTGGAGACCCGCACCCTCTCGGGTCTCTGGCTCGACGATCCGGATCCGTTGCCGCAGTTTCGATACTGGCGTGGCCTCTGTCTGAGCTGGGGGCAGCGCGAATTGCAATATCTGACCCGGGAGGGGGCTAGCTCGGCAGTGCTGGCTCGATTGCAGGGGTTGCAGGGGGAGTGGCGATCGGCACTGGCAAGCGATGACGCGCTGGCCGCCAACTGGTGGCGGGACATGTATCGCAGCCATCGGCTCGACATCATGGATGACCTCAGCGGCAAGAGCTGCGGACCGCTCACCCTGCGCCGGCTCGACTGGCTTGAGAAGGCGGTGACCGACCATTTCGCCGAGCTGGCGGATAATCTGGGGCCTGACGAGACCGGCTATAGCCAGGCAGCGCTGCTGGCCAGACTCGCGGGTCTGCGTGAAGAGATCCGCACCTGCCTGTTGCCGGTGCCGACTCTGGTGGGGTAGGGGCTGGTATTTGCATCGATGACATGGACATCAACGACAAGAGGGGCACCCTGAGTGCCCCTCTTTTCTGCGGTGTCCAACCTCGGCTGACTCAGTCGAGCAGCTCCTGGTGGAGGCGATTGACGATGTGGCCCGCTTCTTCTTCCTTGACCAGGAAGCAGAGATTGTGGGCACTGGCGCCATAACAGATCATGCGGATGTTGTGCTCGCGAATGGCGTCAAAGACCTGACTGCCTACACCGGCCGCCTCGCTCATGCGGTTGCCGATGAGCGCCACCAGTGCCAGACCGGTTTCCACCTTCACCTTGCACAGCTGACCCAGCTCGGCCAGCACCTTGTCGCTGAGCACTGGCTCGCCGTTGCTCTGGCTACCGGTGTGATCCAGGGTGAGCGACACGCTCACTTCCGAGGTGGTGATGAGATCCACCGAGATGCGGTGGCGGGCCAGGATGCCGAACACCTCGGCCAGGAAGCCGTAGGCGTGGAACATGTTGAGGCTGTGCAGTGTGACCAGCACTTGCTGGCGGCGCAATGCCACGGCGCGAAACAGCGGGTTGGTGCTGGTGCTGGCGCGGATCCAGGTGCCGCCGGCGGCGGGATCCTTGCTGGAGCCGACAAAGACAGGAATGTCCTGGCGCACCGCAGGTTGCAGGGTGGCCGGGTGCAGCACCTTGGCGCCAAAAGTAGCCATCTCGGCCGCTTCCACGAAGCTTATTTCGGGAATGGGGCGTGCGCGTGTCACCAGTCGGGGATCCGTGGTGTAGATGCCGGGCACGTCGGTCCAGATCTCTATGCTGCCCGCATCCAGCGCTTCGGCGAGCAGGGCGGCGCTGTAATCGGAGCCGCCGCGACCAAGCGTGGTGGTGCGGCCATCGGCGTCCGAGCCGATGAAGCCCTGGGTGATGATGAGGCTGTCGCCGAGCAGGGGCCCCAGTGCCTGTTGGCAGAGGTCGCGAGTGGCGGCGAGATCCACGGTCGCCTTGCCAAAGCGGCTGTCGGTGCGCATCAGCTGGCGCACATCCTGCCAGTGGGCCTTGATGCCACGCTGGTGCAACAGCTCGGTGAAGAGGCGGGTAGACATCAGCTCGCCACAGGCGATGAGCCTGTCAGCCAGCTCCGCATCCGTATGCTGACTGGCCTGGCGGGCCATGGTGCGGATTTCGCCGAGGGTGGCATGGATCAGGCTACTCACGTCGGCGGGATCGCCCAGTGCCGTCAGTATGGCCTGCTGGATCTCGGCCAGTTTGGCCAGCTGTGCCTCCTGGCCTGCCTCGTCCAGATCGCCCTGGGCCAGTGCCACCAGCAGATTGGTGACGCCGGCGCTGGCGCTCAGCACCACCACCCGGGTTGCCGGATTGGCCAGCACCACATTGGCGCAATTGTTCATGGCCGCGGCATTGGCGACACTGGTTCCGCCAAACTTGGCGACATTGATCGGGCTCATTGCTTACTCCTGTCTTAATATAAAAATCCGGTTCCATCGGGCAAAAAGAGAGGAGGAGGCTGAAAATGGCAGGAATGAGAGAAGCTATCCCGGCCAGAAGCACTCCACCCGCAGAGCCCATCCCGTACCCGCCCCTGATGGGGCGCGGTGGGGGATGACCACTACCGATGACAACCCGGGGGATTCAGCCCCCGCAGCCGACGTTGAGGTATCCAGTTGCCTCACCCGTCTCGGCGCTGCTCCCCCTGACCCAAGTTCACCGGACGCTGGTGTCCTCCCTTGGGCTGCCTGGGCAGCGCTCCTCTTCTGGCTCCACCGCAGGCGGTGGAGTGCAATTAGAAATACCCTGTGCTGGATTGCACTGTCAATCGAGATTGTGAAAAAGTTAACAATCGACGACAACTCGGCACAAGATCAACAAGTTACGAAATGGTTTTTGACAAAACCTTGGAGCGGCGCTGCCAGTTGTAGAGCCGTTGCCGTTTCACCGGCAGGTCTTCCACCTCCAGCGGATCGAAGCCCCGTTCCCGGAACCAGTGAATGGAGCGGGTAGTGAGTACGAACAGGCGACGAATGCCGAGCCGCTTGGCCCGCTCGGCCACCTTGGCCACCAGCTGATCCCCCCGATTGGAGTTGCGATACTCGGGGTGAATGGCGACGCAGGCCATCTCCGCCATCGCCTCTTCCATGAAGCAGTAGAGCGCCGCGCAGCCGATGATGAGGCCGTCGCGCTCTATGATGGTGAACTTGTCTATTTCCATCTCCAGCTGCTCGCGAGAGCGGCGCACCAGAATGCCATCCTCCTCCAGCGGGCGAATGAGATCCAGAATGCCGCCAATGTCTTCGATGGTGGCGGCGCGGGCCTGCTCGGCGCTTTCCCGCACTATCTGGGTACCGAGGCCGTCGCGGCTGAACAGCTCCTGCAACATGGCGCCGTCATCCTGATAGCTCACCAGGTGGGAGCGGGGCACGCCGCCCCGGCAGGAGGCAATCGCCGCACGCAGATAGCGGGCTGTGCCGGACATCTCTTCACCCGCCTGCTCCAGCTCCACCAGCAGCTCCTCGGCCTGCTCGGGGAAGAGCTCCGAGATGGCTTCGCCGTGTCTGTCCATGACGCCCTGGGTGCTGCTGAAACAGATAAGCTTGTCGGCTTTGAGATCCACTGCCACCCGGCGGGCGACCTCTTCCGAGCTCAGGTTGAAGCTCTCGCCGGTGACCGAGCAGCCGATGGGGGAGATGAGCACCAGCCCCTTCTGATCCAGCTGGCGGGTGATCCCCTCCACGTCGATGCGGCGTACCCGGCCGCTGTGGCAAAAGTCGATGCCATCATCCACCCCCAGCGGCTGGGCGGTGACGAAGTTGCCACTCACCACGCTGATGCGTGCCCCCTGCATGGGGGTGTTGGCCAGCCCCATGGAGAGCTGGGCCGTGATGTCGTACTGCAGGCCGCCACACACTTGTTTGATGATGGCGAAGCTCTCGTCATCGGTGACCCGGATCCGCCTGTGGTACTGGGCTTCGATGCCCGCGCGAGCCAGTGCCTCGTCGTTTTGCGGACGTGAACCGAACACCAGCACCAAACGAATTCCCAGCGTCTGCAGCAGGGCGATATCGCTGACGATATTGGCAAAATTGGGGTGGCAGATGGCTTCCCCTCCCATCATCAGCACAAAGGTGGCGCCTCTGTGCACATTGACATAGGGGGTAGACTGCCGAAAGGCATAGACCAGGCTGGGTTCGCGTTCACGCACTTGAGGCTTCTTCCATAAAAAAACAGCAATGGGCCCAATATATGAAAATAAATTCACAAATCAAGACTAAATATTGATTTGGCCATTTTATGCCACCATTTTGTCCGCTTGATGACGCTGAAGAAAAACGAGAGACGAGAAGGTGGCGAAAAATACAGCAACACCAGTCTGGCTGTGGCCTTGGTTGATCCCGGCTCATAACCTGTTATCTTCGAGACTCCTTTTCGTCAGCTGTGCGATGACACAGGTTTTTATACAAGGACAGGGTTCATGGAACAGATTATTTCACCGGCAGATGCACTGCCGGGACGCCGCGATGCGATGGTGATTGGCCAGCAACATGCCGTCAATGGTCACCCGACTCAGGGCCCCTGGCCTGAAGAGATGGCAGTAGCCTGGTTTGGCATGGGGTGTTTCTGGGGTGTGGAGCGTCTGTTCTGGCAGCAGCCCGGTGTCTACTCCACCGCCGCTGGCTATCAGGGTGGCATCACCCAGAATCCCACCTACAAGGAGGTGTGCAGCGGCCTGACCGGTCACGCCGAAACGGTACAGGTGGTATTTGACCCCAACGTCATCAGTTATGCCGCCCTGCTCAAGCTGTTCTGGGAGCAGCATGATCCGGCCCAAGGCATGCGCCAAGGTGGCGATGTCGGTACCCAGTACCGTTCGGTGATCTTCTATGGCGACGAGACCCAGCAGGTGATCGCCCAGCAGAGCCAGGCCGCCTATCAGCAGGCCATGATGGCCAGTGGCGACAGCCGTGCCATCACCACCCGCATCTTGCCGCTGGCGCCCTTCTATTACGCCGAGGATTACCATCAGCAATATCTGGAGAAAAATCCGGAAGGGTATTGCGGGCTGGGGGGTATCGGAGTCTGTTTGCCGCCGAGCCTCAATCGCTAACAGGTAGCATGCTCGGTCACCCCTGCTTTGATACCAAAAGAGGCCGCATTTACGGCCTCTTTTACGCCTGATGTCGACTGACTGTCGGCGCAGTGAAAAAAATCGTAAAAAAAATATGTCATGAACGGGAACTAAATAGAATTGGCCCTGCCGAACTAAGTAGCTTCCAAGGATGGCAGCCAAGACCAGACACATTTCTTGCCTCGACCTTCACTGAACGCCACTGAAAAGCTGGATAGATTGAAATGATAGCAAGCAGGGCTGCCCATTGAGGCGGCCCTTTTCATGTGTGCTGTATGCGGAAAAATACGGGCGTCTGGGTCAGCGCCACGTCGATCAGGTGTCTCGACTGATTAGCTGATGGCGCCGTCAAACAGGTTTTTGATGAGGTCGATGAACTCTTCGAGGAAGGCTTGCTGGGCCGGGGTAGGGGCACGCAGCCAGACGGCGGAGAGCACTTCTTCCAGATCGGCGACCACGGCATCGGCTTCCTGCATGATCATGAAGCGCAATTTGGGATCGAGCTGCGGGTTCTGTTCGCAGATGGCCATCAGGTTGCTCGCCACCCGGCTGCTCACCAGATCTTCGATGGTCTGTTCACCACCGCTCTGCTGCTGGGCTTCAAACAGTCCCAGACTCTCCACCAGATACTCAATCAGGGCGATATAGCCTTCGCTTTCTACAACCATGGCGGCCTCAATCCTCAACAATACGAAAAACTGTGCGTATTTTAGTGGCTGGTCCTAGCTTGGCAAGCGGCAGTGCAGACGATAGCGGATAAAACTGACTCCACCCCGCTCCACGCTTTCCAATCCGGTCAGCTCAAAGCCATACCGTAAAAATAGCCCATAGCTGAAGGCGCTGGCTTCCGTCGTCAGGGTCTCGATGCCGAGCCGAGTCGCCTGGCTGAGGGCGGTGGCGAGCAAGAGGCCGCCAAGCCCCTGGCGTTGATGGTCGGCGCTCACATAAAGCAGGCTCAGGTGACCATCGTCGCTGAGGGTGACGAAGCCGAGCACGGCGCCGGCATGCTCCAGCACCCAGCCGTGGTGCTCACGCAGCTGGCTGACAAAGCCCGGATGATGGGCACCGAGGGCCCACTGCGCTACCTGCGCCTCGCTATAGTACTCGGGGCCGCGTTGGCGCACCGACTGCTCGAACAGGGCGATGAGGGCGGGGATATGCTGCTCGCTCAGCGGGACTATATCGGGCTGCTCTGGCATGGGATGGCTCACAGTGTCGGCGCTTGCGGCCGTTTGGCCTTGGGCAGGCCGGCGACCACCCGCTCATAGGAGTGGTGCACCCAGCCTTGCCAAAGATCGCTGGCCAGGGTGTCGCTCAGGGTAACCGTGTTCCAGTGTTGTTTGTTCATGTGCCAGCCGGGTTTGACCTCGGGGTGGATCTCCCGCAGCAGCAGGGCGAGGTCGGGCTCACATTTGAGGTTGATGGTGAGCGACTCTGCCTGCCAATCCACCAGCGCAAACATCTTGCCGGCGATGCGATAGACCAGGATCTCCGGGCCGAAGGGGGTGTCCTCCTGAGTGCCCGGCAGGGTCAGTAGAAAGGCTCTCAAACTCGTCAGCTCCATGGTCACGCTCCTCGCCAGTTGCCATGCAAACGTATTTTTTGGGTGAAAATATCTGCTAAGATGCGCGCCTACTATACCCCAATGCCGTCGATGAGGGAGTCGCAAGATGCTGTATCACAAGACGTTCGAGCTTGGCCCCGACAGGGATTGGGTGGTATTCGTGCACGGCGCCGGTGGCAGCTCCTCCATCTGGTTCAAGCAGCTGCGCGCCTATCGCGAGCATTTCAACGTGCTGCTGCTGGACCTGCGTGGCCACGGTCAGTCCCACCAGTTGCAGCAAGTGGTCAAGGGTCACTACAGCTTTCGGGCCGTGACCGAAGACATAGTGCGCCTGCTCGATCATCTCAATATCCGTTGCGCCCACTTTGTCGGCATCTCCCTTGGCACCATCCTTATTCGCCATCTGGCGGAGCTCTGCCCGGAGCGGGTCAAGAGCATGGTATTGGGCGGCGCCATACTGCGGCTGGATATTCGCTCTCGGGTATTGGTACAGCTGGGGCGACTCGGCCAGCATATCCTGCCCTATATGTGGCTCTACCGCCTGTTCGCCTTCATCATAATGCCGCGCCAGCACCATCAGGAGTCGCGCAACCTGTTCGTGCGCGAGGCGCGCAAATTGTGCCAGAAGGAGTTCAAACGCTGGTTCCGCCTCGCCACCGAGGTCAACCCCCTGATGCGCTACTTCAAGGAGCGAGCTTTGCCGATCCCAACCCTCTACGTGATGGGGGAGGAGGATCATATGTTCCTGGCACCGGTGCGCGAACAGGTGGCCCGCGATGCCAGCTCCTCTCTGGCGGTGATCGAACAGTGTGGCCATGTCTGCAATGTGGAGCAGCCTGAGCAGTTCAACCGCCGCACCCTGGCGTTTCTCAAATCCCTGGCTCGCGGCCGCAAATAATTCTTCGCCCAATCTCCTGCACAGGCAAAGCAGGGGATATAGTCAGCGCTTATCCAGTATCTTCGATGCTACTGGAATAGCCGTACCAGCGAGATGGGGCTAAGCCAGCACGCTGGCATTCCCTATCACAGCATTCTCTTTTTGGTCGGTCAGGTGGTGAAATCAAGAAAACCCCGGCAGAACAAGTTCTGTACATACAGTCGGGTTTATGGGGTGAATAGATAGGTGGGGATATTTGAAAGCGTACATCTATTTTTGTTATATTATCGTGGCTTAGGCAAGCAATCTGAATAATGCGCTATCACTGAAAATATTTCCTTTTGAATGGTTGGTATACCAGTAAGTATGCCCATTCCCTGAAAAGCGATAACGTTTAATCCATTGCTTATGCGAAATAACTGCTCGATGAGTTCTGGTGGTGCTTTATTTTTTGTCCAAAAAACAGCATGAATTCCTGAGTGAACAAATGAATTTAATGGCAACCAAGAGCTGTCTTTGAATTCATGAAATGAAATTAACAGGCTTTGAATTTGTGGTATTTTATCTAGTTCACAAAGCATACCATGGACTGAAGGAATGTTTTTACTTGCTTGTTGAGATTCTGCATTCAGAACAGCATCTAGTTTTTCGACTTGTAGATCAGTAGCACAATACAGAACCCAGACACTTCTTACTAGTGCTTCGTATTGAGAGCGTAGTGTTGTACCTATCCCCAGTATCAAACCTTGTGAGCATAGTAATCTAACCGCGTCGGAAAATTGCATCGAGCTAATCGCTAATGTTAAAGCAAGTTTGGTTCTTGCGTCAGCCTTATATATAGGGTGGTCTACAACCTCGCTCAGTCTCGCTAACATTTGATCAGTCTTGATAAAATCCATGGAAATAGCCTCATGAAAAAATTAATTTTTATTTATAGCTAAAGACCCAGAGTCATGAGCAAAAGGGATTTCTTTTTATAGTTTATCTGTACTATAGTTCACATTGATGTAATTATTCTCTAATGATTTACCACCATGCGACATTGATAGTTCGATTTCAGTGGTTAGGAATAACATGTCATTCAATACAATCGTTATTTTTTGGTTTTTTTATTTTCGTTATAGTCATCTAGTGCTGCTTGTAACCAACTTTTATGTTCCTGTATATTTGTTACTACCCATGCAATGAACTTTTCAGAATATCTAGCTCTATCAGTAAAGTTGTACATGTCTGAGTTCGGATTCTTTTTTATCTTATGCTTAAATACAATAGATTGAAACGAGTGTCTATTTATCTTGTGAGTTTTTTGTTTCATGTTTATCGCTAGTATTGCATCATCGGTAAAATACGGATGGGTATCATTGAGATCTTTCGCTTGAGTTATGATTATTGCCTTCTGTCCTTGCTCTCCTGTGCTTAATGTTAGGTCGGATTTATTAGGGTTTCGAACGAGAGCAAGTTTGTACTCGATATTAATGGAAAACTTATCGGAGTTTAATTCTCTATTAGTATGTTCAAAGGATTGAATAAATTTTGCAACCTCTGTTGCTGCTAGTACCCCATAGTTTTTCTGAATAACACCTATTTCAGGCGTAGGCCCGTCGATGACTAGGCTAAGCATTCCCACGCTTTGTCCTGCAAGAGGTGAGTTACCCATTTGGTTTTTATATCTTTCTTGATAATTAAAAACATTGGCTTGGAATAGGCGTGAAAGTTGTGGTTGCAACTCCGGAATAAGCAAATGTGTTGCTTGATCTCGAAGTGAAATTAATGTATCAATGTTACGCTTTACTGGATCACTATTTTGAATTCTCAGTGAAAGTGCATCAGAGATTGAGATGCTTTTCCCATTTTTATAAAAAACCTTCTCTTCACCTAATGCATCTAGTATCTCAGCTTTTAAGAAAAGCTCCCATGAATTAACCATCAAAATGGTAAATGCTTCAACTCTATTACATAAGCTAGGCCTATTATAAACTTCTAATGCGAGGGTAAATGCGTCAAGGCTCCTTTTTATTAACTGTTGGTACATTCTTTCCTGTGGTGTTATTTCTTTTGATGAAGTACTTTGAGACATAAGTCTAATGAATTCATCATTTGAGATTTTTGTTAGACCTTTAGAAGTAAAGCTGTTATTTCCAGGTTTAAAAATGAATTCTCCTTTTAATTTTTCATTTATATATTTAATTATACTCTTAGTATTGTATCCAGTTGCGGCTGCAGCTTGTACCACTGAAAAACACTCGTTGCTTTCTTCTTTTTCTCTGAAAAACTCGAGTAATAATATTCGTTTGTCTTCTCTGGTCATTTATATAGCCCATGCCAATTATTTATAGTGTTGAAAACTATCTTTGTGTTCATAGATATTAAATATTGTCATTAAAACTAGCTCTGTAATCTTTGGATAATGTAATCTTGTAACGCAACCCCTTGTAGTTTTTGCTTACATCCATTGACTCTCACCCAAGTATGGCCAGATGAGTTAAAATGTAAGCCAGATAAGTTTGATTTAGGGACACGAACCTCAAGAACATAACTACCATTTGTTCCAATCACATCATGGAATATTACATTTATTCTTGTGGGATCAATTGATGGTTCAATAGTGTTTATTTTCAGATTGATGGACTTTCTTACCTCATCCTTTAATTGGCTATCTAATCTTAAGCTTTTTACTATACCATCATCTTGAATGCCCCAAAATATACTTCCGCCTGAACTGTTGAGGAATGCAAGTATATATTCATCGACAATGTTTTGGATCGATTTAGTTGGGTTTTGGCCTTTTACCTCTTTAAACTCATTATGTAAATCTTCTTCTAAGATACATTTCTCACCTTCACTAAATCTATACGCTTTTAGTGAGGCTGGATTTTCAAATTCATCAGGTAGTGATTCAAAGAACACTCTAAGATTTTTGATAGTACGTGATGCCATCTGCACTGATTTAGACATTTTATTTATTGAACCATATTCACGAATCAAAGAATTAAGTTCGCTTAGAGCTCTTGACTTGCCAACAAGTTGCCCCCAAGTTTCTATCAATCTATTGCGCTGAGGGCCACTTTGCATTCCTCCAGGATAATATTTCACGTTTACCACTTCAAATGTAGTTTGGAGGCTCCAATTTTTATCAATTAACAAGTTTACACCTCAATATGTAAAATGTAATAAGGGAAAAATAAGTCAGCTATATTGGATGCTTGGCATATATCCATATGTTTATACCAATTATTGAATACCATCATGTGTATAAACGAGAGTCATTGATGTGTATCTAGACACACGTGATGGCAGTATAAAGAGATAGCTACCGCACTGGGTTACAGCTCCCCGAGTGCTGTTATTAACCGAATATAAGAGAGACAGACCATCGCCACTCCTTGGCTACCTTTGAGGCACTGAGGGCCGGATGAGTAGCCTATCAAACGCTGACCTCTCCTGTTGAGTAAAAACACAGCCAATCCGTGGGTTTTGAATGAAATCTTGATGGCGGTCAGATTTTGACGCTTGAGTCTCGAGACAAGTGGGGGGGAGGGTAGTTGGGTATGCCTTCCTCTCGAGCTGCCTGGGCGGCAAGTCCCGGTTTTGTTCCTTGCCCATCAATGCCTTGTAACAGCTGGTTACAGATCTCCATTCGACTGGCGAACCCTCCCTCCAGTAAATTCAGCGGCGATTGAATGCACCTCACATAACAAAGCAATTGCAAGGAACAAGCGTCAATGAGAATGCACCACAAAGCCATGCTGGCCATCGCCTGCACCGCCGCCCTGTCCGCCTGCGACAGCGAGAAAGCCGCCAACAGTATTGCCAAACGCGCACCACTGCCACTGCCTGATGCGGGCCTTTACGAGGCCAGCCTGTTGAGTCGCGATAATGACAAGGCGTCGTTCAAGATGATCAGGGGGCTGGAAGGGATGGCACTCATCTATCCCAAGGCGGATCGCGAGCAGCGTTGGGGTGTCTGGGTCGACAAGGATGCGGGCAAGGTGACGACCAACAGCCAGTGGATCGGCAAGGCGGCTCAGAAAGAGAACAAGGATGGGATATACCCCGTCTTGCTGGAGCGTACCTCCGAGCGTGGCAACAAGGTCGATAGCCAGAGCAATGACCACAACCTCATCACCTTCCGTGATCAGACAGTGATTGACGTGAATGGCAAAGAGGTCAAGCGCTGGACCTTTGACTTTACCCGTACCGGCACCCAGTTCCGGGAGCCGGATCAGAGCACGACCCTCTACCCATCCTGGAGCGGCCACGTCGCCGTCAGCAAGCAGACTACCCGGGCGATCAGCAGCGACAGCTGGTCAGTTGCAGACGATGAGGGCTTCGCCGACGCCATGGTGGGCCAGATCAAGAGCACCAACAACAGCGGCTCCCTGACGGTGGAGATGGAATTCCCCAGCGCCGGTTGCACCCTGACCGGCAAGGGCAAGGCCGATCAGCACAATGGCCTGAGCAAGCTGACCGTGAGCGGCTTTGGCAAGTGCCGCTTCAAGGCCTCAAGCGATTTCACGCCGATTGAGAACAA
>Ga0115550_1000197_pt1 | contig 55033 bp, 55 predicted proteins | sample COGITO_mtgs_1005_FD_87177 | JGI IMG/M metagenome (GOLD analysis project Ga0115550, IMG submission 87177) | Pelagic marine microbial communities from North Sea - COGITO_mtgs_100511 | ecosystem: Environmental > Aquatic > Marine > Epipelagic | place: Germany:Helgoland, sampling site Kabeltonne...
ATTCTATATAACAATATTAGAACAGGAGCTGCAGATTTAGTGATGGACCCTTCCAATCCTAATAAATTAATAGCTTCTATGTGGGAGCACAAACGTGATCCATGGTTTTTTAAATCTGGTGGTGAAGGAAGTGGTTTATATATTACCTATGATGGTGGTGATACCTGGAAAAAAATGACAGATAAAGAAGGTTTTCCAAAAGGAGAACTAGGAAGAATTGGTGTTGCTATTTCTAGAAGTAATCCAGATGTTATTTACGCATTGGTAGAAGCAAAAAAGAACGCACTTTACAAAAGTGAAGACGGTGGATTTAAATGGAGAAAAATCAATGATAAACAAGGAATTGGAAACAGACCTTTTTATTATTCTGAAATCTATGTAGATCCGCAAAATGAAAATAGAATCTATTCCATATTCACCTACATAAATGTTTCTGATGATGGAGGTAAAAGTTTTCGTCAATTAATGCCTGCTTACAATGCTAATAATGGTGTTCATCCAGATCATCATGCTTGGTGGATTCACCCAGAAAATGGTTCCTTTATGATTGATGGAAATGACGGAGGAATGAACATCACAAAAGACAAAGGAAAATCGTGGCGTTTTATTGGAAACTTACCCGTAGCACAATTTTACCATATCAATGTAGATAATGAATATCCATACAATGTATATGGAGGAATGCAAGACAATGGTTCTTGGAGAGGTCCGGCCTATGTTTGGAAAGCTCAAGGAATCAGAAATTCGTATTGGCAAGAAATTAGTTTTGGAGATGGGTTTGACGTGATTCCAGATAAAGATGATTCTCGTTATGGATGGTCTATGAGTCAACAGGGTTCAGTTTTAAGATACGATTACATCACAGGAAATAATTATTCTGTAAAACCAACACATTCAGATCCAGATGTAAAATTGCGTTTCAACTGGAATGCTGCTATTAATATAGATCCTTTTGATAATAATACACTATATTTTGGAAGTCAGTTTGTACATAAATCTACTGACAAAGGTTTGACTTGGAAAGTGATCTCTCCAGATTTAACAACTAATGATCCTGAAAAACAAAAGCAAGGCGAAAGTGGTGGTTTAACCATGGATGCAACTGGAGCAGAAAATCATACAACGATTTTAGTAATTGAACCATCGGAAGTAGAACAAAATATGTTATGGGCTGGTACTGATGATGGAAGGGTGCACGTAACTCAAAATGGCGGAGCAACTTGGTCAGATGTTAGTAGTAACATTCCTGATTTACCAGCTGGAAGTTGGATTGCACAAATAAAAGCATCCAACAAAAATAAAGGAGAAGCATTATTAATCGCTAACGACTACAGACGTTTTAACTTTACTCCTTATGCCTACAGAACCAAAGATTATGGAAAAACTTGGACTCGTATAGTAGATGAAAATGATGTAAAAAGTTACACGCTAAGTATTGTTGAAGATCCTATCAATGCAAATTTAATCTTTTTAGGAACCGATGATGGATTGTATGTTTCGTTAGATGCAGGAAATAAATGGACGAAATGGACCGCTGGTTTTCCAACAGTATCAACAAAAGATTTGGTCATTCAGCCTAGAGAACACGATTTAGTAATTGGTACTTTTGGAAGAGCCGCTTGGGTTTTAGATGATATTAGACCATTACGTGCGATGGCAAGTGGAAACGTTTTGAATAAAAATTTAGAATTATTTACACCACCTACAGCTTATCAAGCCGCTTATCAACAACCAACTGGAAGTAGATTTGGTGGTGACGCTATGTTTAATGGAGAAAACAAACGTGGCGGAGCAATTATTTCTTACTATATCAATCGTCCTTTTGAAAAGAAAGAAGAAGACGTAAAAGACAAAAAGAAGAAGCGCAATAAAAAGAAAGAAGAACCTAAACCTGTAATAGAGTCAAAAGTTAAATATGATTCAATTAAATTAGAAATCTTTGATGGCACTCGATTAATTCGCACACTTAAAAGAAAAGCTCCTAAAGAAAACGGAATTCATAAAATGTATTGGTATATGGATGAAAAAGGCGTAGACAGGCCTTCTAGAACCATCAGAAAACGAAGAGGTGAATCAGGAGGAATTGGTGTAAAGCCAGGAACTTACAAATTAAAAATGTCATTTGGAAATCAGACTTCTGAAAGTACGATTAAGGTTGAATTTGACCCGAGATTAAAAATGTCTACAGCTGCTATTACTGAAATATACAATGCTAGCAAAGACCTAGAGAAAGATCAACAATTAATGGCTGATGTTGTAAAACAATTAGTTGAAAGCAAGAATACTGCTAATCAATTCAAGTCTGATTTATCCAAAGAAGATAAGAAAAAGCACAAAGATCAAATCAAAGCTTCTACTGAGGTTGTGAAAGAAATAGATGAAATCATTGCTATTTTCTTAGGAAAAGTAGATAGAAGACAAGGGATTACAAGAAATCCTGAAGTTACTGTTAGTCAACGATTTTCTTCTGCAAGTAGATATGTGAGAAGTAGATTCGGCAACCTAACAAGTACAGAAACTCAATTGATAAAACAATACAAAGATGCTTTGAATGCTGCTGTAAAAAAATCAAATGATTTCTTTGAAACCCAATGGACAGCGTATAAATCTAAAGTTGAAACTATTTCCATATCTCCTTTTAAAGAGATTAAGAAATACTAAAAAATTAAAGCGGCTGTCTGAAAAGTGTCATTCTGAATGTAATGAAGAATCTCAATAATTTTCATGTAATTGATTTTCAATAGATAAGATTTCTCCATTACAGTCGAAATGACAGCACAATTGACTTTTCAGACAGCCTCTTTTTTATGGCTTGATTTTCTTATTTTAGCGAAAATCAAAAATTATGGAGCAACCACTTTTTACAAACGACGCAATAGTATTTGGAATATTAATGATTTCACTTGGGTTCGTGTTTTACACAGAATCTAAAACATCAGGTTTTTGGCATAAATTCTACAAAATAGTACCAGGATTATTTATGGCTTATTTTATTCCTGCAATTTTTACCACTATTGGTGCAATTGCTCCTGAATGGGAATCAGTAAACGCAACAACTGGTGAAGTTGTAAAAGGGAAATCTCAGTTATATTATGTTGCTAGTCGGTTTTTATTACCTGCTGCCTTAGTTTTAATGACCTTAAGTATCGATTTAAAAGCAATTTTTAATTTAGGCTCCAAAGCTTTAATTATGTTTTTTACGGGTACAGTCGGGATTATCATTGGTGGACCAATTGCTATTTTATTAATTTCTATTGTTTCTCCAGAAACCGTTGGTGGAGCTGATTTTGATGCGGTTTGGCGTGGTCTTTCTACTCTAGCTGGAAGTTGGATTGGTGGTGGTGCTAATCAAACAGCCATGTTAGAAATTTACCAATACAACCCTGCAAAATATGGAGGAATGGTCTTTGTTGATATCGTAGTTGCAAATGTTTGGATGGCAATTTTATTAATTGGAATAGGAAAAAAAGACAGAATTAATAAATGGTTAAAAGCGGATACTTCTGCTATTGAAGAATTAAAAGAAAAAGTGACAAGATTTACTCAAAAAGTAAAAAAGAATCCAACCCTAACGGACTATATGATTATCCTTGCCTTAGCTTTTGGAGCCGTTGGTTTTGGCCATTTTGCTGCAAAATATCTAGCCGAATTTTTCAGTAATGTTGTTGCTGGTATTGAATCTGATATTATGAGAAATATTTTTACTTTCTTAGGATCTCAATTTTTCTGGCTGGTAAGTATTTCTACAATAATTGCTGTTTTACTATCCTACACAAAAGCAAGAAATTATGAAGGTGCTGGTGCAAGTAAAATCGGAAGTATATTCATTTATGTATTGGTTGCAACCATTGGTATGAAAATGGATTTAGGGATGATTTTTGATAATTGGAGTCTTATCGTAATTGGAATTATTTGGATGTCTATTCATGCTGGCTTATTAATTTTAGTAGCTAAACTTATAAAAGCTCCATACTTCTTTTTAGCCGTCGGTAGTCAAGCCAATGTTGGTGGTGCAGCCTCTGCTCCTATTGTTGCACAAGCTTTTCATCCATCCTTAGCAACCGTTGGAGTTTTATTAGCTGTTTTTGGGTATGCTATTGGTACAATTGCTGCCATTGGATGTACTATTTTGTTAGAATTAGCCGCTCCTATGTAAATAGAAATCTGCATATTTGCAGCCTAAAGTTTTAGAGATTATGAAAAAAGTATTGGTGGTGTTTTTATTGTTAATAATTGTAGCATGTTCTAAAGAAAAAGAACTAGGAAATATGATTATACAAGGGCAAATAAAAGGGCTGAAAAAAGGAACCCTATACTTACAAAAAATGAAAGATACAGCTATCGTATCTGTAGATTCTATTGCTTTATTGGGGAATGATCTTTTCACATTAACAGATAATATTGAGTCTCCTGAAATGTACTACCTAATTCTAGATGACAACAATACACAAAATAGAATCTCTTTCTTTGGTGAAGAGGGCACTATTACAATTAATGACAAGGTTGATAAATTTGGTGTTAACCCAGAAATAGAAGGCTCAAAAAATCAAGTAATATTTGATGATTATAGTAAAATGGCTAGTAGATTTCAAGGAAAACAATTAGACCTTTTAGCCGAGAACTTACAGGCTCAAAAAGATGGTGATATAAAAAAATCTAAATCTTTAAGAAATCAATCTGAAAACCAAATTCGTAAAAAATATATTTACACTATAAACTTTGCCCTAAATCACCCTGATAGTGAAGCTGCTGCTTATATAACATTAACTGAATTGGTAAATGCTAATGTGAAATATTTGGATAGTATTCATAATACAATGACAGATAAAGTAAAGAAATCTTTATACGGTCAAAAACTAGCCTCTTTTATTAAAACAATTAAGGAAACTGAAAATTAAATCTATTATTTTTTAACTTTTAAGCTCCATTCAAACTCAAAAGCACAAACCGATATTCCTTCAGAATTAAATCCTTCAGATTTCATTGTAATAACTTTTCCTTCACCTGATGTTGAAGACATTTTGATTGCTTTAGCAACTAAATCACCATCATGACATTCGAATCTAATTTTACCTGTTGCTTTTTTTGTAAAACTCCCATTTTGATGAGTAACCAACATGGAAACATTTTTGCCTGAATTTTCTATTCCTTTCATGACTAAAACACCTGTAGATAATTCTGCTGCCATTCCTTGAGCAGCCCAAAACATCGATTTAAAAGGATTTTGATTAATCCACCTATGTTTAATTTTTACAATTGCTAATTTTTCATCAAAAGAAACTGCACGCACACCGCCAAGATATGCAAGAGGCAACTTAAACAACATAAAACTATTGATTTTACTAGGCGTAATCTTCATATTAGAACAAATTATATTGCAATATAACGATAAATTTTCACCTATATTAAGAAAATAATAATGTTAAAAAAATGTTAATTATAGTACTATGTATTGCATAATACCTTCTTTTAGAAATATATTTGCATAAGAAAGTATTATATAGAATAATAATCATGACACAAAACAAAGAAAACACCAACGCATTTTTAATACACATATCTGCTTTTGCTGGATATTTATTTCCATTTGGAAGTATTATAACACCACTCATTATTTGGCAGACTTTAAAAGATAGAAGCACATTTTTAGATCAACAAGGAAAAGAAGCTGTCAATTTTAATATCAGTTATAGTTTATATATGATTTTGGCTAGTATTGTTGTCATTCCTTTTTTTATTGGAAGTTTCTTAAGCCGTCATGGAAATAATTGGAGTCATAATTTTCATTTTGACTATGATTTTGGTATCGATAATTTATTTGGCCTCATTGGATTTACATCCTTGGTTGGAATTATAGGAATTATAAAAGTTGCATTGATTGTTTTGGCTGCTATCAAAGCAAATAAAGGAGAGGATTATAAATATCCTTTTACTATAAAATTTATAAAATAACAAACCACATGAAGATAGAAAACACAAAAGCACAAATGCGAAAAGGAGTGCTAGAGTACTGCATCTTATCCATTTTACAGCATGGGGATGCATATACTTCAGAAATTCTTTCGACGCTAAAAAGTGCAGAAATGATTGTGGTAGAAGGTACCATATATCCATTACTAACGCGTTTAAAAAACGCCGGACTTTTGTCATATAGATGGGAAGAATCTACCTCAGGGCCACCGAGAAAATATTACGTTTTAACAGAAAACGGAGGAATGTTTTTAAAAGAATTAAACAAAACATGGAGCAATTTAATTAATGCTGTAAACCAAGTAACGAGCAAAAAATCAACGAAAGATGAATAAGACAATCAATATAAATTTAGGAGGATATTTTTTCCATATCGATGAGACTGCCTATCAAAAACTAAGAAGGTATTTAGATGCGATTTCTAGATCACTTAGTGATGATCCGCAAGGAAAAAACGAAATTATTTCTGATATAGAAACTCGTATTAGCGAGTTATTATCTGAAAAAATAACAGATGCTCGCCAGGTAGTTAATGAACAAGATATCAATGATATCATAAAAATAATGGGTGAACCTGAAGATTATGCAGAAAATGAAGAAGGTTATGCAGAAACTAAATCTACCTATCAAAGAAGAACCAATACCTCTAAAAAATTATTTAGAGATAGTGATGACAGGTTTATTAGCGGTGTTGCTTCTGGTATTGCTCATTATTTTGATGTAGATGTCGTTTGGATTAGAATTGCATTTATATTAACTACTGTTTTTACTGGAATTGGAATTATTGGATACATCGTTTTATGGATTGTAACTCCAGAAGCTAAAACCACTGCTGATAAATTGCAAATGGAAGGTGAAAAAGTAACTATTGACAACATTGAAAAAAAAATTCGTCAAGAGTTTAACTCAATGAAAGAAACCATTGAAGATGGTGCTAATAATGTCAAAAAAAAAGTAAATGATGGATTTCAAAAAAACGGAAAGAAAGCAAAATCTGGTTTTCAAGATTTCTTAGATACTTTAGGTAAAATTATCGTTGCATTTTTTAATGTCATTGGTAAGTTTATTGGAGTCATTATAATTATTACATCTGCTGTTGTGTTAGTATCGCTTATCATCGCTTTATTCTCTGTAGGAAGTTTTGAAATCTTAGGATATGGAGATGAATTTATCAATTTCCCAACTTTTATTTATGATTCTTTAATACCGTATTGGATATTAGCAATTGCACTCTTAGTTTTAATTGGATTCCCTTTCTTAATACTATTTGTGCTTGGACTTAGAATTCTATCAAACAATGTAAAACAGTTTAGCAAAACAACCTCTTTTACGCTTTTAGGAATCTGGATTGTAGCTTTATTTCTATTAATTTTTGCAGGTTTAGAAATTGGAACATCCAAAGCTTATGATGGTAATAAAATAGAAACCTCAGAACTCACTTTGCAAAATACGGATACATTAAATTTAAAAATGATTAATGACGATGCTCTTTTTTATAGAAGTAATTTAAGAAGAAGTACCAGTAGAGAAATTGTAACAGATAATGGCATTAAAAAAGCATATTCAAACTATATTAAAGTTGATGTAGAAAAAAGCAACTCTGATGCAATTTCAATAAAAGTCAGAAAAGTTTCAGAAGGTAGAAATACAAAGCATGCAAAAGAAAATGCTGAAAACATAGAATATAATTACACCCTTGAAGAAAATGATTTAACCTTAAACGCTTTTTTCTTGTCGAAACTAAAACATCGATTTAGTGATGAAACAGTCTATGTAACAGTCTATCTTCCTGAGAATAAAGTTATTTATTTTGATAATACTACCCGAAACTTCTTATATGCTATTTATGATCTAGACGGAATGTATGATAGTGATATGGCAAATCATCATTTTATAATGACGAACGAAGGATTAGACTGCACCGATTGTATCGAAAAAATAGAAGAAGTTGATGAAGGAAATTTAGACGACTAAACAACAATTTATCATAAAATTTAAACAGTTGGGTAACCTAAATTATAAATACAACGTCTATATAAAGACATTTGTACCATTAAAACTCATAACAATGAAAACAACAATCATCAAATTATCAATCGTATTATTCTTAGCAACTATATCTACTTCATGTAACATAGATATGCTAAACCGAGTAGAAGGAGACAGAAATGTCATTTCTGAAAAAAGACAAGTTAATGAAGACTTTTCTAAAGTAAAAGTAAGTAGCGGAATTGACTTATATATCAAACAAGGAAGCAAAACTTCATTAACAGTTGAAGCTGATGAAAACTTACACGATATTATCATCACAGAAGTTGTCGGTGGAAAATTGAAAATTTATACAGAAAAAAATATCTGGAGAGCGAAAGCTAAAAAAGTGTACTTAACGGTAACATCTTTAGAAGAATTAACGGCCACTAGTGGAAGTGATGTTATTTCTGAAAACACCTTAAAAGTAAATGATTTTGAAGTTAGTACAAGTAGCGGAGCAGATTTAAGAATAGAAGTCGAAGCAAATTATGTAGTTTCAAGTTCTAGTAGTGGATCTGATTTAAGAATTAGTGGAACTGCAAATACTCATGAAACAAGCGCTTCTAGTGGTAGTTCAATTAAAGCATATAGTTTAGAGTCTAAAAAAGTTACTGCAAGAGTAAGTAGCGGTGCAGACATAGGCGTTTTTGCTTCAGAGTCTCTGAATGCAAAAGCAAGTAGCGGTGGAGATATTAGATACAAAGGAAATCCTAAAAGCGTCGATAAGAAAACTTCTTCAGGAGGAGGAATATCAGCTAGATAATCAACCAAATCAACAACCAACCAACCATATTAAAATGAATACATTATTAGAAATATTTAGAAGTAGTTTCGTTTTTAAAATATTTATAGGACTTTCAACTTTTGCATTATCAATGGTCATAAATACCAAAGAAATCAATGTAAATCAAAAAAACAGAAGTTACTTTCTCTGAGAAAAGTTTACATGATAAAATATTGGAAATAGACAATGCATATTTTGAAACTTATGCAAAAACAATTCAATAAAATAAACATATTAGAATAGCTAACTCTAATATTTAGTACTAATACTTGGTTTTATTAGTTTACTTGGTAAGACGTCGTTTCGAAAGAAACGGCTCTTACTTTTTTTTCAAATGTTCTTCAATATCTGCAAGATGATGCTCCAAAGCTTCTGAAGAAATTTGTATTTCTCTAATCAACAAAGTAAGAGAAATTATGAGCAAGATAAGTGCGATCCCAAACATCCAAACTGCTATAATTTGATATTGAATGTAAATCAAAAACATGGTTAGCACACATAACAATAAACTTCCAATTCCGAAAATTTGCATCCATCGAGTTAATGTTAATCTGAGTTTTAAATTCTTAATTTGTCTGAGTAATGACTCATCTTGTTTATCTAAATAAATATCGTGTAAGTTCCTAATAACAGCAGCATAAGAAAGAAATCGGTTGGTGTAAGCCAACATGATTAAAGAAATTGCTGAAAATAATAATGCTGGTGTAGTTAATGTTAGTGCTTCCATAAGAGAACAAAATTAAATATTTTCAATACTTTTAGGTCATGAAACAATATATTATTTTTTTCATTCTTATTATTAGCTATAACCTCAGTTGTCAAACACTTAAAAAAGGATTTTCCTATATGTCTGAAATTGATGCAACCATTGAATCTGATTTACGTTATATTACTTCAAATAATTTTATAGGAAAACCTATTGATGGTTATCAAAAAAAGAAAGTAATTATATCGACACCAGCTGCAGAAGCTCTAAAAAAAGTACAATCTAAGTTAGTCTCATTTGGATTAAGTCTTAAAATTTTTGATGCCTACAGACCACAACAAGCAGTAGATCATTTTGTGCGCTGGGCTAAATTGGTGAATGATACTTTGATGAAAAAATCATACTATCCAGATGTCAAAAAGAAAGATCTTTTTGCTTTAGATTATATTGCCTTTAAATCTGGCCATACTAGAGGAAGCACCGTAGATTTAACTATCATTGATCTCAGTACAAAAAAAGAATTAGACATGGGAAGTTCTTATGATTTTTTTGGAGAAGCCTCTCACCCATTTTACAAAAACCTCTCTAAAAATCAACGTTCTAATCGCCTTTTACTTCGCAATTTAATGTTAGAAGCAGGATTTATTCCTTATACAAAAGAATGGTGGCATTTTACTTTAAAAGAAGAACCTTATCCAAACACTTACTTCAATTTTTTAATTAAATAAGTAAGTTTTAACAAAATCTAAACGACAAGGTATCATATCGGCATTATATTTGTAATGTATATATGTGAAACAATTGAATATTTTGAAACTTACTAAGAGCATCTTTTTCTTAATAATTCTAATGTCTTTTTCAGCTTTTAGCCAAAAGGATACTCTTGTTGATTCTGATAAAAAAAAGGAGAAAAAAGTAATCTTAGCCTTACCTTCTTCTAAAGAAATAAAAAAACCAAAGTCATTAAAAAATGATAATGAAAATGGGTTTAAAAAAGCATATGCCAAAAAGAAAGAAGCCGATGCCAAAAAGAAAAAAGAAGAAGATTTAAAAAACAAAGGAATTCTCACAGCTGCTAAAATTTCTGAAGAGCGTTTTTTAAAATCTTGGAAAAAAATAAATGCTCCGTACCCAGTTATAGATCAAGATCTAGGAAGTTTTAGAACGCAATCTAAATCAGTTAGAATCATCTGTAGAGACTTTCAATATCCAGATGGTGATCGGGTTACCATCATGATTAATGATATTCCAGTAATAAGAAACATTACGCTTGAAAGAGCTTATCAAGCGTTTGATTTACCATTACAAGTAGGTCTTAATAAAATTGCATTTATTGCTTTAAATCAAGGGACTTCTGGTCCAAATACAGCAGGTTTTAAAGTTTTTGATGATTCCGGAAACGTTATATCATCGAACGAATGGAACCTAGCAACAGGTGCTAAAGCCACTATCCTTATAGCAAAAGATAAATAATTACACCAAGCGAAAACGTTGTAATTAATTTAATTCCTACTACTTTTTTTATTCTACTTAAATGATTTATTTTTGTAATAAGAAACTGCCATTTTAGCAAGATTTCTAATTCGAAAACAAACAACAAAAAAGAATGAAAAAAGTCACCAAGCAAACCTATCTTAATTGGTATAAAGACATGTTATTTTGGAGAAAATTTGAAGATAAATTAGCTTCAGTTTATATCCAACAAAAAGTAAGAGGTTTCTTACACTTATATAATGGTCAGGAAGCTGTTTTAGCCGGAGCACTTCATGCAATGGATTTAACAAAAGACAAGATGATTACTGCCTACAGAAATCATGTTCAACCTATTGGTATGGGTGAAGATCCTAAAAAGGTGATGGCAGAATTGTATGGGAAAGTAACCGGGACTTCTAAAGGTATGGGAGGTTCTATGCATATCTTTTCAAAAGAGTTTCGTTTTTATGGAGGTCATGGTATTGTAGGTGGACAAATTCCTTTAGGAGCAGGATTAGCATTTGGAGATAAATACAAAGGAAATGATGCTGTAACATTAACTTGTTTTGGTGACGGAGCTGCAAGACAAGGTTCTTTACATGAAGCTTTTAATATGGCTATGTTATGGAAGTTGCCTGTTGTTTTTATCGTAGAAAACAATGGTTATGCGATGGGAACATCTGTAGAAAGAACTGCAAACCATACAGATATTTGGAAACTTGGTTTAGGTTATGAAATGCCTTGTGGGCCAGTAGATGGTATGAATCCTGTAAAAGTAGCAGAAGCTGTAGATGAAGCTATCCAAAGAGCTAGACGTGGAGAAGGGCCTACTTTCTTAGAAATGAAAACGTATCGTTACAGAGGTCATTCAATGTCTGATGCGCAACACTACAGAACTAAAGACGAAGTAGCAGAATACAAAAAAATAGATCCAATCACTCAAGTATTAGACATCATCAAAGATAAAAAATATGCAAGTGATGAAGAGATTGAAAAAATCAATCAAGAAGTAAAAGACATGGTTAAAGAGTGTGAGAAATTCGCAGAAGAATCTCCTTATCCAGAACTTAGTCAATTATATGATGTTGTATACGAACAAGAAGATTATCCTTTTATCAAATAAAATATGGCAATAATAGTAAACATGCCTCGCTTAAGTGACACCATGGAAGAAGGTGTAGTAGCAACATGGCTAAAAAAAGTTGGAGATAAAGTTGAGGAAGGAGATATTCTTGCTGAAATTGAAACTGATAAAGCAACTATGGAATTTGAATCCTTCAACGAAGGAACCTTATTACATATTGGTGTTCAGGAAGGTGAAACATCTCCAGTAGATGCGCTTTTAGCAATTATTGGTGAAGAAGGTGAAGATATTTCAGGAATTTTAAATGGTTCTGAGTCAACTAAAGATGAAACAAAAGCCGAAGAACCATTTAAAACCGAAGAACCAGCTAAAGAATCCAGCAATGCTGCAACAACAATTCCAAAAGGAGTTGAAGTAATAGCAATGCCAAGATTAAGTGATACCATGGAAGAAGGAACCGTTGCTTCTTGGTTAAAAAATGTTGGAGATAAAGTTGAAGAAGGAGATATTCTTGCTGAAATTGAAACTGATAAAGCTACCATGGAATTTGAATCTTTCTATGAAGGTGTTTTATTATTTGTTGGGGTTGGTGAAGGAGAAAGTGCAAAAGTTGATAGTTTACTAGCAATCATTGGCCCTGAAGGAACTGATGTTTCTGGAATTGTTGATGCACACAATAACGGTACTTTATCTTCTGGTGATTCTGATGTAAAAAAAGAAACTTCAGCACAAGAAAAAACAGTAGCTCCTGATAATACTTCAACAACAAACGAAACTGAAGGAACTACGAATACAACTGGAGGAAGAATTTTTGCTTCTCCTCTAGCTAAGAAAATTGCAAAAGACAAAGGAATCAATTTAGCAGATCTAAAAGGTTCTGGAGAAAATGGAAGAATTGTAAAGAAAGATGTAGAGAGTTACACTCCAGCCGCTGCTAGTGTGTCTGCTCCTGCACAACCGCAACAAACTTCTACTCTAGTAGCAACATTTGCTCCAGCTGGTGAAGAAGGTTCTGAAGAAGTGAAAAACTCTCAAATGCGCAAGGTAATTGCAAAACGTCTAGGTGAATCTAAATTTACGGCTCCTCATTACTATCTAACGATTGAGTTAGATATGGACAATGCAATTGCTTCTCGTAAGACAATTAATTCATTACCAGAAACTAAAGTGTCATTTAATGATATGGTGGTAAAAGCATGTGCAATGGCATTAAAAAAGCATCCACAAGTAAATACTTCTTGGAATGGAGATACAACTAGGTACAATCAACACATTCATGTTGGGGTTGCTGTTGCTGTTGATGATGGATTATTAGTGCCTGTATTAAAATTTACAGATCAAATGAGCTTGACTCAAATTGGTGGTAATGTTCGTGATTTAGCAGGAAAAGCTAGAAATAAAAAGATTGCTCCTAACGAAATGGAAGGAAGTACATTTACAATTTCTAACTTAGGGATGTTCGGAATTCAAGAATTTACCTCTATTATTAATCAACCGAATTCTGCCATTTTATCAGTAGGAGCTATTGAGCAAAAACCAGTAGTAAAAGACGGACAAATTCTTGTTGGAAATACGATGAAAGTCACATTAGCTTGTGATCACAGAACAGTTGATGGCGCAACAGGTGCTCAATTCTTACAAACCGTAAGATCTTATATTGAGAATCCTGTTACGATGTTAGCATAATGTTACCATCAAGCTTATAAAAAATAAAAAAACCTCTAGAATTTTAGAGGTTTTTTTATTGATATCAATATATCTATTTCTAAAAGTCTTGATTTAAATCCCAGGCTTCTAAAGTTTCTTTTAAAGTTTTGATAAACATTCCACCTAAAGCTCCGTTGACTACTCTATGATCATAAGAGTGTGATACAAACATTTTCTGTCTGATTCCGATGAAATCTCCTTCTGAGGTTTCAATCACAGCAGGAACTTTACGAATAGCTCCTAAAGCTAAAATTGCAACTTGTGGCTGATTTATGATCGGTGTTCCCATTACAGAACCAAAACTTCCTACATTCGTCACAGTATAAGTTCCTCCTTGAATTTCATCTGGCTTTAACTGATTGTTTCTTGCTCTGTTAGCTAGATCATTCACCTGCTTAGTCATTCCAACCAAATTCAATTGATCAGCGTTTTTGATGACTGGTACAATTAAGTTTCCATCAGGTAGTGCCGCAGCCATTCCTAAATTAATATTTTTCTTTTTGATAATTGAATCGCCTTGAACAGCAATATTTATCATTGGATATTTCTTAATAGTCGTTGCTACAGCATGCATTAAAATTGGCGTAAACGTCAACTTCTCTCCTTCTCTAGCAAAAAATACATCTTTTACTTTTCCTCTCCATTTTACAATATTCGTAACATCAATTTCAATAAACGATTGTACATGTGCAGAAGTCTGAACAGAATCTACCATGTGTTTAGAAACCAATTTACCCATACGAGTCATTTCAATGATTTCGTCTCCACCATTTACAGAAACTGGAGCAGGTTTTGCAACTTCTTTTGCTACTGGTTTTGCTTGAATAACTTTTGGCTGCTCTACTATTGGTGCAGCAGTTCTATTTTCTACATAAGAAAGAATATCATCTTTTGTAACTCTTCCATCTTTACCCGATCCTGCTAATTTTTCTAATTCTTGCATAGAAACCCCTTCAGTCTCAGCAATCTTTCTTACTAGTGGCGAAAAGAATTTTCCGGAATCAGAATTTTTAGAAATTGGTGTATTCGTAATTTCTATGGCTGCTTCTACCGTTTTTTCTACTTGAGCAACTTCTTGAGGAGCTACTTGTACTTTAGGTGCTGGTTCAGTAGCTACAAAATCTCCACCATCAGTTTCAATTACTGCTATTGTTTGACCAACTTCTACTACAGCATCTTTTTCAAATAAAATTTCAACAAGGGTTCCTTCTACTTCACTAGGAACTTCAGAATCTACTTTATCTGTAGCAATTTCTACAATTGCTTCATCTAATTCTACAGTATCTCCTACTTTTTTTAACCAAGCGGTAATGGTTGCTTCTGCAACACTTTCACCCATCTTCGGCAATTTTAATTCGAATCTAGCCATTATTATTCGGTTTTGAGAACGCAAAAATACGAAAAAGGTGTGATATTTTGTTATTTTATTATGATGGAAAATTCTTTATAAAAAGAGTCTATTTTTAATTATTCGCAAATAAAATCAATTAAAATGAATTTTTCGTATTGAAGTTGTTGTTTTACAGTTTTATATTAATGATTCTATAAATCACTTAACCCACTCTTTTGGCTGCATTAAAACATCAATCAACTTAGATTCTTCAGAGTTTTCTTCAGGATGATGATTGTATTTCCATTGAACAACTGGCGGCAGACTCATTAAAATACTTTCTATTCGACCGTTTGTTTTTAATCCAAACAAGGTTCCTCTATCATGAACTAGATTGAACTCAACATACCTTCCTCTTCTTACCTCCTGCCAATCTTTGTTTTGCTGGGTATACGTTAATCCTCTTCTTTTTTCAACTATTGGCACATAACTTTCTAAAAAGCTATTGCCAACTTCTGTGACAAAATTATATCGGTCTTGAATCGTAAATTCTGGTGTTGCTTTTAAATAATCAAAAAACAAACCTCCAATTCCTCTAGCTTCATCTCTGTGAGCATTCCAAAAATATTCATCACATGTCTTTTTAAATGTTGGATAAAACTCAGGATGATGTTGATCACAGGCTTTTTTACAAACCGTATGAAAATGAACTGCATCTTCTTCATATAAATAATAGGGCGTTAAATCTTGACCGCCACCAAACCACTGAGTAATAATATTTCCATCTCCATCGTACATTTCAAAATAACGCCAATTTGCATGTACTGTTGGAATCATTGGGTTTTTAGGGTGTAACACTAAACTTAATCCGCAAGCAAAAAAGTCTCCACTTTCTAACCCAAATTGCTTGCGAAGTGGTTCTGGTAATTCTCCATGAACTGCAGAAATATTCACACCTCCTTTTTCAAAAATGGCACCGTTTTCAATGACACGAGTTCTGCCTCCACCACCTTCTTTTCGTTGCCAAAGATCTTCTTGAAATGTTGCTTTACCATCTACTTTTTCTAATGTAGATGTAATTGTATCTTGTAAATTCTCTATATATTGATAAAATTGATCTTTCATATTTGCTGAACTTGTTTCAGTATCTTATTAATATTTGTTACTTTTTTTCTTCAATTAATTTTATAGTTTCTAGGGTGGCTGCTGTTACCGAAAATGGTAATACTAAAATGACTCCTATAAAAGGAATCAATAAAAATAGCATAAAGACAATTCCGTTTCCAGTTGCAATTCCTCGATTTCTTTTTACAAATAGCACGCTTTCTTTGTAACTAAAATGACGTTCTAAAGTATAATCCATATTTCCAAAACCCGCAAAATAAGCCTGCATTAAAAATAATAAAACGGTTGAAAACAAACCTATGACTGGTATTAAGCCTATCAGTAATATTGGAATTGTAAGAATTAATTCTCTCATTAAGTTTCTGACACTAATTCTTATTCCTCTCACTAACAATTCTAGAGATGAAGATACTTTTGTTTCAGAAGCTCCTTTGATATAATTATCTTCTATTTTCTTAGAAATAGGCCCCATGAAAGGAGCTGACAAAGCCAAGATAATATGTTTAAACGTTATAAAACCTAGTGTTAGAATTAACAATCCTCCAAAAACAGTACTAATTGTTTCTACGGTAGTTTTACCAAATTCCCAAACCCAAAAACCTGCAATATAATTACCAATAGTATCTGATAAAGCGTAAGAAATACTTCCAATACATATTGCTACTAGTAAACTAAGAATCATTGGAATGGCAAAATATTTCCAAAGCTTTAGCCGAGAAATAATTTCATAAGCTCCAAAATAGGCTTTAAATCCTTTTATAATTTCAGACATCATCTATTATTTAAAGCATCGTTTTATTTATGTAAGATGATTTTTCAAAATCTCTAATATTCATAGAAATAATTGGAACATCAGGAAACATTTCATTTAATTTTGATACTATAACTCTAGAAAGATTTTCTTTTTGTTCTTCATTTCTACCTTGCATGATGTTTCCAAAAACATGAATAAAACTTGAATCACCTTCCATTACCAAAGAATATTTAAAAGAATTTAATCGCACTTTGATATCTTTTCTTTGAAAAAGCCCCGTTGAAAATGCAGTTTCAAAAACTTCTTTGATCACTTCTGTTGGATTTTGAAATTCTAAAATATCTTCTGTACAATCTAAAATAAAATGTGGCATTGTTCTCTATTTATATAATTCGTATAATTCCATATCTAAAGGTTCTTTACCTTTAGGTTTATATTCATTAAGTAATGTTTTTACCCAACGAAAATTATTGTTTTCTGCAACTTTACAACTTGCTACATTAGTCTTGTGTGCAATAATCTGTAAGGTCTCTAATCCTCATTCATAAAAAACCAAAATTCGACATTTCTTGAATCACTTTAGATACAATTCCTTTTCCTTCAAAATTATAATCAATTGCGTAGGCAAACTCACCCTGCATTTTTACCCAATCTAATTTCTTAATATAGATTAATCCGATAATATCTTTATGACATTTTCTTTTAAGTGTAAAAAGAAATTCTTGTTTAGCATCAAATTCTTTTACTTTACTACTAACAAATAGTTCAGATAAATTTGGGGTTAAATTTTGTTCTCGTGTTCTAGGTAGAAAATCCAATAATCGATCTTCATTTGAAACTATAAAATCACAGAGTTTCCAACCGTCATCTTTGCTAATTTTGAAGACATCAATAATTTCATTACTTGAAATAATAATAGATCTTATTGAATCTGGTTGAATTATTTGTTCGTTAGTCATCATTTAGTTTTCAAGATACACCAATTGATTTGGATGATTTTCTATTGCTTCTATTGATGTGATTAGTTCAGCGTTTATTAGTTTACTTTTTACAACTTCAATCCACTGATTTACCTCAAGATTTTTATGTTCAATAAACAATTGCCTTCCAATTAAATTATTATGCAAATCCATTGATTTCGCAATTTCTTCATTGGGTGAAAATTCTTCATGCCAATCAGTAAAACCTTTCGTCCAATCTATAATTTGAGAATTATTTTTAGAAAACCTTTTACATTTGTTAGCTATGTATATATTCCAAAGTGCATGACGAAAAGCATTTGCTTTGTTATGATGACCGTGAACATCAGGAAACTCTTTTTGTGCTATTTTCATCACAGAAAAAGTTGCTTTTACAGTAGAAATCATAAAAAGTGGATGTTTAAAAAATAAAAATGTTAGACTTTTGAGTTGTCTAAAATTTAAACCTTTTATGGTGTTCCAATACGACACACTTTTAAATTTTGAGTTTTGAGTTTTGAGATGAATTATATACTCTTTACAACTATAAACTTTATCGCTTTTAAATTTTCTGTCTTCTCCGCTAAACCTTGTATTCTTTTACTGCATCAACAAAAGCTTTTGCGTTATCTAAAGGAATATTTGGTAAAATTCCGTGTCCTAAATTTACAATGTACTTATCTTTTCCGAACTCATTAATCATTTGATGCACCATCTTTTTGATTTCCGCTGGCGGAGAGAATAATCTAGAGGGATCGAAATTTCCTTGTAAAGTAATATTTCCTCCAGATAAATAACGAGCATTTCTTGCAGAGCATGTCCAATCTACACCTAAAGCTGAAGCTCCTGACTTTGACATTTCGTTCAGTGCAAACCAACAACCTTTTCCGAAAGCAATCACTGGTGCATAATCTTTTAAAGCATCAATAATTTGTTGAATATATTTCCATGAAAATTCTTGATAATCTACTGGAGATAACATTCCTCCCCAAGAATCAAATATTTGAACAGCATTGACTCCTGCGACAACTTTTGCTTTTAAATAGGCAATTGTAGTATCAGTAATTTTCTGTAATAATTGATGAGCAGCAACTGGATTTGTGAAGCAAAACTGTTTAGCTTTATCGAAGTTTTTAGAGCCTTGACCTTGGACACAATAGCATAAAATAGTCCATGGAGAACCTGCAAAACCAATTAATGGAATATCATCATTCAATTTTTCCTTGGTCGCTTTGATGACATCCATTACATATCCTAATTCGGTATGTACATCAGGAATAATAACATTATCTACTCCTTTTTGATCACGAACTGGATTTGGTAAATATGGACCAAAATCTGGTTTCATTTCCACTTCAATGTTCATAGCTTGTGGTATCACCAAAATATCAGAAAAAAGAATTGCAGCATCCATTCCGTATCTACGAATAGGTTGTACCGTAATTTCTGAGGCCAATTCAGGAGTTCTACATCGTGTAAAGAAATCATATTTCTTTTTTATTTCCATAAACTCTGGTAAATATCGTCCTGCTTGACGCATCATCCAAACTGGCGGTCTATCTACTGTTTCTCCTTTTAAAGCTCTTAAAAATAAATCGTTCTTAATCATTATTTACCTTCTTTTATAAATACTAAAACTCCTTTTCTTTTTTGAGTTTTTACAATGTGATATGGTTGCGTAATAACTGTTGTAATCATTTCTCTTGGTGTAGATTTTTGGTTACTATAGCTTATTTTTATACTGTCGTTTTCTATGGAAATTTTATCAATTAAAATCGAAATTCCTCCAGTACTTCTTACTTTATCAAAAATACAAATTAACATTTCAGTTGAGAAGTCAATGGATTCTTCTTTAAAGCTAGAGGAAACATTGTTTTCTTTGTTCATATTGTTTTGAAGTTTATTCCAAGCTTTCTCATCAGTAATTGTGAAGCTACTTTCGGAAATCCCTTCTATTCCATCACCAAATAATGAACCTTTAGCTATTTTTTGAAAAGCTACTTCTTCAATTTCACTTGCAGAAACATTGTTCTTAGTTGAATTACAACTTATAATCGTTAAAAAAAGTATCCCCATTAGTATTCTCATCTTAGATTTTTTAATTTCTCAAATGATTTGTCTACTGCTTTTTCAATTTTTATGAGGTCTTCTTCTGATATCGCTGAGGACAAAAACCAAGCTTCAAATTGAGATGGTGGTAAAAACACCCCGTTTCTATTCATTTCCCAAAAAAATATTGCAAATTTTTCAGTATCGGAAGTTTGAGCTTCTTCAAAATTAGTTACTTGTGTCTTAGTAAAAAATGGATTTAACATAGACCCAAATCTATTTACAGTGACATCTACATTATATTTCTTTCCAGCGTCTAAAAGAATCGTTTCTATTTTCTGTCCAACTTTTTCAAATTGTTGATATGGGTTTTGTCTTTTTAATTCTCTTAAGGTAGAGATTCCTCCTGCCATGGCTATCGGATTTCCACTTAAAGTTCCTGCTTGATACATTCCTCCAAGTGGTGCAACTTCTTCCATGATTTCATTTCTTGCACCATAGGCTCCTACTGGAAAGCCTCCACCGATTACTTTCCCTAAGCAAGTAATATCAGCTTCGACACCTAATAATTCTTGAGCACCACCAAATTTAGAACGGAAACCTGTCATGACTTCATCAGCAATTAATAAGGCTCCTTTGGTTTCTAGATATTCTTTTAAATCTTTTAAAAATCCATTTTGAGGAATTACAACACCCATATTTCCGCCGATTGGCTCAATAATAACTCCTGCTATATTATCATCTTCTTCAAAGTGTTTTTTCACACTATCTAAATCATTATAAGTAGCAATCAACGTGTTTTTTACAGCTCCTTCTGGAACCCCTTTACTTCCTGGTAAACTTAAGGTTGCCAATCCAGATCCAGCAGCAACTAACAAAGCATCTTGATGCCCGTGATAACAACCCGAGAATTTGATAATTTTATCTTTACCTGTAAAAGCTCTTGCTAAACGTATTCCACTTAAAACAGCTTCAGTTCCTGAATTTACAAAACGAACTTTATCCATTCCTGGAAAAGCATCACAAACGATTTTTGCAAGTGTAATTTCATTTTCTGTAGAAGCTCCAAATGAATATCCATTTTTTAAAGCTTTATTGACAGCTTTTTGTACTTTATTATGACGATGACCTAAAATCATTGGTCCGTAAGACAAAACTAAGTCAACATATTTATTTCCATCAACGTCAATAATTTGAGAACCTCTTCCTCTTTTAATGAATAAAGGATTTCCTCCAACAGAAGAAAATGCTCTAACCGGAGAATTTACTGCTCCTACTAGATTTACTAATCCTTTTTCGTATAGTTTTTGAGATTTTTTAAAGCTCATTCTTAGTTAGTTGTTAGTTTAAAGTAAATATATTTTTGTGTCAGTTCGAGTGTTTTATTTTGAAATAAAGCTAAAAGAAATAAAATGTATCGAGAGCTTTTAAGATATCTCGATACAAATTTGTTCATGCTTCACAAATTCACTCGATATGAAAATACTCTATTTTAAAATCTTTCATCATAATTCATTGTTATATTTTCACATTGAATCATTATTTCATTAAAAACTTCGCAGCTTCTTTAGCAAAATAGGTAATGATGATGTCTGCTCCTGCTCTTTTCATAGATAGTAAACTTTCCATCATTACTTTTTCACCGTCAATCCAACCTTTTTCGGCTGCTGCTTTTACCATTGCATATTCTCCACTTACATTATAACATGCAATTGGTCTATCAAAATCATTTTTTAAATCACGTATAATATCTAAATACGACAATGCGGGTTTCACCATTAAAATATCAGCTCCTTCTTGATCATCAAAATTAGCTTCTCGCATTCCTTCATCTCTATTTGCAGGATCCATTTGATAGGTTCTTCTATCTCCAAAAGTTGGAGCAGAATCTGCAGCATCTCTAAATGGACCGTAAAATGCTGAGGCATATTTTACAGAATACGCCATAATTGGAAGATCTACAAAACCTGTATTATCTAAGGATTTACGGATCATCGTTATAGTTCCATCCATCATCCCTGAAGGAGCTACCATGTCTACACCAGCTTTTGCGTGTGAGACTACTTGTTTTGCAATATTAACAAGTGTTGCATCGTTGTCAACATCATTATTGTGAATAACTCCGCAATGCCCATGTGATGTATATTCACAAAAACAAACATCTGTAATTACATATAATTTTGGGTAATTTTTTTTGATAAAACGGATTGCTTGTTGCATAATTCCGTTATCACTCCAAGTTTCTGTTCCAGTGTCGTCTTTTTCAGAAGGTATTCCAAATAATAAAACAGCAGGAATATTTAAAGCGACTACTTCATCTAATTCTTTAGAGATGGTATCTAAAGAATATCTTTTGATTCCTGGCATTGAAACAATTTCTGTTTCTATATTATTTCCTTCTTCTATAAATAAAGGATAAATAAAATCATCTACAGATACTTTAGTTTCTTGAACTAATCTTCTAATTCCTTCTGATTTTCTAAGTCTTCTAGTTCTGTTGTACATAATGCAAATTGACTAATTCAATAACACTTTCTACTGTTGGCAATTGCGCAACCTCAACATTGTTAAAATGCTTTCGTGCTTCTTTTGCAGTAGATTCACCAATACAAAAAGCAACTTTATCTGTGTTGTTTTTCTGAATATAACTTTCTACAGTTGAAGGACTATAAAACAATACTCCGCTTACATTATCATCAACATCAGCTGGACTGTACATTGTTTTGTATGCCTCAACTTCGTTAACTTTTATCCCATTTTCTGACAAAACAGCTGGTAAAGTATCTAATCTTAAATCACTACAGAAATAAGTAACCTCTTGTTCTTTAATTTTTTCTTTTAGGTATGCTGCTAATTTCTCTGCATTATTTTCAGTATGACGAACAGAACCAATTTTTTGATCAATCAATTTTTTCGTTCTCCTACCAACACAATAGATGTTTCTGAAGTTCAATTCATCTTTAGTGAAGCTATTTAAGATCGCTTCTACTCCATTTTTACTGGTGATAATTACATTCTCAATTTCATCTTTGACTACTTTAGGAGCAATTCTATTAGCTCTAATTTTAATAAAATCAGAACTGTCTGAAGCTATGGTTTCATGAAATAATTTAGTTTGACTTATAGAAAGTGATTTGGTAGAATAGACATTAACTTTTGTTTCTTCTTTAATTTCAATATCATCCATGATTAATTGCTTCCCTCCACGTTCTATGATAGAGTTTGCACAATCTTGTCCTAAATAATTATGACGCTCTAAGGGTGCGTTTTTAGCAACTTCAATTTTCTTTTTACCATCTTTACTTAACAGTACTCCTTTAAAATTGATTTCTTGTGTTTTCTCATCTACATAAGCAATTGCTCCGATGGGCGCAGTACACCCACCTTCAAGGCGATGTAAAAAATCACGTTCAACTTTTACACAAACTGCTGTTTCTTGATGATTCAACTGCTCACAAGCATCTTTAATAAAATCATCTTCTGCTAAAGAAGCGACCATGATTGCTCCTTGCGCTGGAGCAGGTAGCATCCATGAAAGATTGACTGCTCCGGCTGGTCGTTTTCCTAATCGTTCTAAACCCGCAGCTGCAAAAACAGCTCCATCCCAATCATTATCATCTAATTTTTGCAAACGAGTATTAACGTTACCACGTAAACCAACGATAGTATGGGTTGGAAAACGATTTAACCACATCGCTTTTCTACGCAAACTACCAGTTGCAATAGTTGCTTCTTTTTGTGAGAAAAACTCTTCAGTGTCTTTTAAAACAAGAATATCACTATAATTTGCTCTTTTTAAAACTGCTGCTTGAATTATTCCTTCTGGTAAAACTGTAGGAACATCTTTCATTGAATGAACAGCTATATCAATTTCATTATTTAACAAAGCAATATCAAGATTCTTAGTAAAAACCCCGGTAATTCCAAGTTCATAAATAGGTTTATTAAGTACTAAATCTCCTGTAGACTTTACAGCTACAATTTCTGTTTGATACTCTAATTCGTTCAACATTCGTTGAACTTTTTTGGCTTGCCATAGTGCTAATTCACTATCACGCGTACCTATTCTTATAACTTTCTGCATAGAATTTGGTTAGGCTTTTCCGAAAACTTTAGACATCACTTGAATACTATCATTCACTGATGTATCTTCTTCTTTCAGATGTTTTACAAACTGAGTTGTAATTTTTTGTATAAATCTATTGGTAAGTATTTCTGCTTGAGTTTCATCAAAATCCTTAATTTTCTTTTTATGAAAACTAATTTCATCTTTTTGAATTGCTTCTAAAGATTCTTTTAAAGCATTAATAGCAGGCACTAATCTTCTATGATTTAACCAATCATTAAATTCTTCTTTATGAATTTCAATAATCTCTTCAGCTTTAGGAACTTCTTTTTCTCTAATTGCCAATGTCTCTAATGTAATTTTAGACAACTCGTCTACATTCACTAAAGATACATTTTCTAATTCATTTAAAGATTTCTCAACATTCTCTGGCATTGATAAATCTAGAATTAAAATTTCTTTATTGTTTGCAAGATGTTTTTTAGTAACTGTTGGCTTTTCTCCACCTGTTGATACGATTAAGATATCTGCTTCGGCAATTTCTTCTGTTAAGTTTTCTATTTTAGAATTTCTAATTGATTTATGTTCTTCAACAAATGAAATTACTTTCTCTTCGGTTCTGTTAATCAAACAAACAGATTTGTTGTCTGTATATTGAGCTAGATTCTTACAAGTATGTTTTCCCATTTTACCCAACCCAAAGACTAGAATATTTTTTGAATTATAGTTGGAAACATTTTGAATAATATATTGAACAGCTGCATAGGAAACAGAAGTTGTTCCTGAACTTAATTGCGTTTGATTCTTTACTTTTTTGCTTGCTTGTAAAACAAGATTGATTAACCTTTCTAAATGCGCATTAATTGTTTGCACTTGTTTTGCCAATTTAAAAGCTATTTTTAATTGGCTCACAATTTCATAATCCCCTAAAATCTGACTTTCTAAACCAGTACCAATTCTAAACAATTGATTTACTGCTTCATTTCCTTTATAAACATTTGAAATGCTCGCAAATTCCTCAACAGTACCTTCAGAATATTTACACAGTAATTTTATAAGCTGATAAGGATGTTCTGCAAAACCTGTAATCTCAGTTCTGTTACATGTTGATAAAACAAAAACACCATCAAAACCAATTTCTTTGGCTTCATTTAAAAGATTAATTTGATTTTCTTTAGATAAACTATACCTACCACGAGTTTGAACATCAGCTTTTTTATAACTGACTCCAATATTGTAAAGATGTACTTGTTTATTCTCTAATCTCATTCAATCTTTTTAAAAGATGGTCAAAAGTAAAAAGTTCTTATTGATAAAAATATCGCTCAAAGTACTTTTTATATCGTTCTATGTTTTTTAGATGCTTTTTATTTTAAAAACTTGTCTAATGTTGTATTTTTGCAATGAAATCAGTAGTTAGAACCTTTGCTAAGTAGAATGATTCTAAATAAAAAGGATTTTAAATAAAAATTATCATATGCTAAAAAATGTCGCTGGAAGTTCATTTGATGAAATTAATTTAGAAAATGGTTTTCACATACTTGAGTTTCAAAATGAAAGCGATCAAACCTTGCGTTTTGAAAGAAGTATTGATAGCACTTTTATTCAATTACACTTTTGCATTAAAGGGAATTCTAAGTTTTTATTTAACAATGGAAGTTATTCTTTTGATGTATTAGACAAGCGATCTATCATTTTATACAATCCGCAAAGAGATTTGCCCATCAATTTAGAAATTCATCCAAAGACTATTCTAATTTCTTTACTTATATCTATTGAGAAATTTCATTCATTATTTTCTAAAGAAGCGAGTTATATACCTTTTTTAAGTGAAGAGAATAGTAATAAGAAATATTATGATGATTTAGAGATTAAGCCAATGGTCTTGATTGTTTTACAACAGATTATTAATTCTAGTGTTAATAGCTCCATCAAAGACTTGTATATCAAAGGAAAAATCTATGAATTATTAAGTCTTCATTTTCAGCAAGATGAATCTAATTTAGGTGAATATTGCCCGTTTTTAGTTGATGAGCAGAACGTAATTAAAATTAGAAAAGCAAAAGATATCATGATTGCTAACATGGCAGAGCCTCCAAGTTTACAAGAATTAGCAAATGAAATAGGTTTAAATATTAAAAAGTTAAAAGAAGGGTTTAAACAAATCTATGGTGACACCGTTTATAGCTTTTTGTTTGACTACAAAATGGAGCATGCAAGACGTTTACTGGAGAGCAATCAACACAATGTAAATGAAGTTGGATTAAAAGTTGGTTACAGTACTGCTAGTCATTTTATCGCAGCTTTTAAAAAGAAATTTGGGACTACTCCAAAGAAGTATGTAATGAGTTTAAATAACTAATGAGGATGTATATCATTTCGAGAGCCTCAATGATGTAAATAAAAATGACCTAAATAAAAAGGTGACTGAAGTGATATATTGAGCTTATCGAAACGCACTCGAAGTCACAGCAAACAACTACAAAAACATTGAAACAGCTAACACATTACGACATACAAAATAAGCAACAACAATTTCCTATTACTATAGTTTGTGATGCTATTAGAACTCCAGGAAACATCGGAATGTGTTTTCGGATTTCGGAAAGTTTTGGGGTTTCAAAGATCTATTTACATGAAAGTTCTCCATCAACAGAAAATAGCAATGTAAAAAGAACCGCAAGAAACACCATCAATCAAATTGAACATGAAGTATATTCAGATTTTGATGTTTTAATACAACAATTAAAAAAAGAAGGCAATACAATTATTGGTATAGAAATTACTGATAAAAGCATCAATATTCAAGATTTTGAATTCACAAATCACAAAAAAATCGTCTTACTTTTGGGAAGTGAGAGACATGGAATTGAAAATACAAATCATGTAGATCATACTGTTTCAATTCCAATGTATGGAAGAAATTCTTCGATGAATGTAATTCACAGTTTAAGTATTGCTTTGTATGAAGCCACAAATCAATTAAAAAATAAAAAATTACTGAAATAAATTCAGCATAAATATGAAAGGAGTATTACTAATCAATTTAGGATCACCAGATACCACAGAAACCAAAGACGTAAAACGTTATTTAGGTGAGTTTTTAATGGATGAACGTGTGATTGACATCGCCTATTGGAAACGTTTTTTATTAATTAAAGGAATTATTTTACAAGTACGTCCAAAAAAATCTGGCGCTGCTTATAAAAAAATCTGGTGGGATGAAGGTTCTCCATTAGTCGTGATTTCTGAACGTTTTTCAAAAAAGGTTACTGATAAAGTTGAAGTTCCTGTTACTCTAGCGATGAGATATGGTTCTATGAGCATGGAAAAAGGCTTTAAAGAATTAACAGACCAAGGTGTAGATGAAATTTTATTGGTTCCGTTATATCCGCATTACGCAATGTCTTCTTATGAGACTGTCACTGTAAAAGCAGAACAAATTGTGGCTGAGCATTATCCAAAGGTTACGATGGATATTCTTCCAACTTTTTACGACAAGCCAGAATACATAAAAGCTATGAGCGATAATATCAAGAATCATTTAGATGGTTTTGATTATGATCATGTTTTATTCTCATATCATGGAATTCCGGAAAGACATATTAGAAAATCGGATCCAACTAACAATCATTGTAAATTAGATGGTTCTTGTTGTGAGCGTAACTCTGTTGCACATCATACTTGTTACAGGCATCAGTGTTTTGAAACGACCAAAGGAATTGTAAAGACTTTAGGTTTAAAAGAAGGAACATATAGTAATTCTTTTCAATCTCGTTTATTAAAAGACCCATGGTTAAAACCTTATACAGATTTTGAATTAGAAAAGTTTCCTGAAATGGGAAAGAAAAAAGTTGCAGTAATTACACCAGCCTTTGTTTCTGATTGTTTAGAGACTTTAGAAGAAATTGCTATGGAAGGAAAAGAAGACTTCTTAGAAGCCGGTGGAACAGATTACAAACACATCCCTTGTATGAATGATAATGATGATTGGGTTGATGTAATGGTAAACTGGATTAATGATTGGAAAGACAATTAGTTGTTAAAAATCCGAGTATGAACTTCAACGGTAAAAAATTCAAGCCCATTGTAAATTCTGAAAATGGTGTCACCACAGAGGAAACTATTTTTGAGTACAAACAAGATGGAAATATTGTAACCGCAACTTATAGTGGTGGAGAAATTGCAGTTGGCCATTTAATTAGTTTGGTTGATGAACATGGAAACATTGAAATGCGATATCATCAAGTAAATACTAAAGGAGAGTTAGTGACTGGAATTTGTTTTTCAAAACCAGTAGTAATGGACAATGGAAAAATCAGATTGCACGAAGATTGGAAATGGACTTCCGGAAATAAATCAAGTGGACAATCAATCTTAGAGGAGTTATAATAACCAAATTGCTTAGATTACCCTAACTTTGATAATTAACAACCAAATATTATGGATTTATCTTACGTAAAAGCTTTGCACATTATTTTTGTAGTCACATGGTTTGCTGGCTTATTTTATATTGTTCGCTTGTTTATTTATCATGTAGAAGCTCAAGACAAAGAAGAACCTGCAAAGTCAATTTTACAAACTCAATACAAGTTGATGAGTAAACGACTTTGGTACATCATTACTTGGCCATCAGCTGTTCTTGCAGGTATTTTTGCCGTTTGGATGCTAGTTTTAGAACCTTCTTATTTAACCATGATTTGGATGCATGTAAAATTATCTTTTGTATTTGTATTATATTTCTACCATATCGGATGCCAAAAAATATTTAATCAACTGCAAAAGGATGTGATAAAATACTCTTCTTTTAAATTACGCATTTGGAACGAAATAGCTACCCTATTATTATTTGCAATAGTTTTTATAGTAGTTCTAAAAAGCGCCATTTCTTGGGTTTGGGGAGTTGTAGGAATTCTACTATTCGGAATTGTATTAATGCTAGCGATTAAACTTTATAAAAAAATTAGAGCTAAAAAAGATTGGGATAATTTTGAGGAAAAATTAATTGAAGATGATAAATTTGAAGATTAGTTTTTCAAAGACTGCTCAAACGGAATGCGGTTCAAGATACTTCTCCCTAAAGTAACCTCATCTGCATATTCTAATTCATCTCCCACTGAAATTCCACGTGCAATTGTTGAAGTCACAACATTACATTCCTCAATCTGCTTGAAAATATAAAAATTAGTAGTATCTCCTTCCATCGTAGAGCTTAAGGCAAAAATCAATTCTTTAATTTCTCCATTTTTTACTTTTTCTACCAAACTTTCAATTTCTAGATTTTGTGGGCCAATTCCTTCAATCGGAGAAATTTTACCACCTAAAACATGATACAAACCTCTAAATTGAGAGGTGTTTTCAATGGCCATAACATCTCTAATATCTTCCACAACACAAACAATTTCCTCGTTTCTATTTGGATTACTACAGATCTCACACAAGATGGTATCAGAAATATTATAACACTTTTCACAAGACTTCACATCAGTTCTTAAATGCTGTAAAGCTTCTGTTAAATAACTGGTGTTTTCTGCAGGTTGCTTTAATAAATGCAACACCAAACGTAAGGCTGTACGCTTTCCAATTCCTGGTAAACGAGCAACTTCGTTCACCGCATTTTCAAGAAGTTTAGATGAAAAATCCATGACGGCAAATGTACAATTTTGATTTATGAAATACGAATAAACAAATCCACAAATAAACTTTATATTCGTACATCATAATTAAAAATTATCAATTCGTCATTCATAATTAACTCAATGCAACCTCTTCATATTTTATTTTTAATTGTCGGTTACTTTAGTGTATTGATATTTATATCTTATATCACAGGAAAAAAAGCTAATAACACAACATTTTTCAAAGCAAATAATTCATCTCCATGGTATTTAGTTGCCTTTGGAATGATTGGCGCTTCACTTTCTGGAGTGACATTTATTTCTGTTCCGGGTTGGGTAGAAGATCAAAGTATGAGTTATATGCAAATGGTTTTAGGTTATGTAGTTGGTTATGCTGTTATCGGATTGGTTTTACTTCCATTGTATTACAAATTAAACTTAACTTCTATCTATACATATTTAGAAGACAGATTTGGGAAATATTCATACAAAACTGGAGCTTCTTTCTTCTTATTATCAAGAACAATTGGTGCTGCTTTTCGTTTGTTTTTAGTTGCAAACGTATTACAACTACTATTGTTTGATGAGTTTGGAATTCCTTTTTGGATAACTGTAACCATTACTATTTTATTGATTTGGTTGTACACATTTAAAGGCGGGATTAAAACCATAGTCTGGACAGATACACTGCAAACTTTATTTATGTTAATTGCCGTTGGTATTTGTATTTATACAGTTTCTGATGAAATGAATATTTCGAATATCTTTAGTTATGTAGCTGATAGCGAGTTGTCAAAAACCTTCTTTTTTGATGATTATAAAGCTGGTAGCTATTTTTGGAAACGATTCTTTTCTGGAGCTTTTATAGCAATTGTAATGACCGGTTTAGACCAAGATATGATGCAGAAAAATTTAACTTGTAGAAATCTTAAAGATGCGCAAAAAAATATGTTTTGGTTTACCATTGTGTTAGTCATCGTAAATTTCTTCTTTTTGGCTTTAGGAGTCTTACTCACAGATTACGCTCAACAAAACGGAATTGAAGCATATAAAGATCAATTGTTTCCAATTATTGCCACTAAAGGAACTTTAGGGCTGGCTAACGCCATGTTCTTTTTATTAGGATTAATTGCTGCTGCATATTCTAGTGCCGACTCAGCTTTAACTGCTTTAACCACTTCTTTTAGTATTGATATCTTAGAAATTGACAAGAAAAAAGACAAACAGTCTCAAGAAAAGATCAGAAAGAAAATTCACGTGTTGTTTTCTTTTGTTTTAATTGCTGTCATCTTAATTTTTAAATACTTTATTGCAGACGAAAGTGTCATTGCAAAAATATTTACGTTTGCAGGTTATACCTATGGACCATTGTTAGGTTTGTATGCTTTTGGATTGTTTACCAAACTAAAAGTGAAAGACAGAGTGGTTCCTTTTATTTGCATAATAGCTCCTGTTTTGACTTTTTTAACCAATTATTTCACTATTCAAAACTTTGGGTTCGACTTTGAATTCTTTGTATTGGTACTTAATGGTTTCTATACATTTATTGGATTGTATATCTTTAGAAAATAATAACATGTGTTAAGCCTTTTTAACTGGTTTTGCTTATGTTCAACTAATTGCATTCATTATTAATTCTTTTTACTATCATAACTTCATATTGGTTGTTGGGAATTATTCACCAGTGCTACTGTTCTTTTTTATCATGAATTTAATCAATCTGAAAAAAAGAAAAAGTGAACAAAATTTTTCTTTATTCTGTACAATTATGATTATTGCTACATTAATACAAGTCTCTGAGATTAATTTATCTTAGTTAGTCAATAGTGATACATTATTTCACATCATCGCTTTTGTTGGTTACTTCTTTATGTTTAGCGGTATCAAACAAATTAAAGAATAGGATTGATAAATTTCTTTCAAAAACTGTCAAATCCTTCGTATTTTTACATCTCTAATTATTAGTAATGTCTAAAGATCTAAGTAATTATCGTAAATCGTACGAAAAGGAAGAATTATTAGAAAGTAACTGTCCAGAAAACCCTATGGAATTATTCCAAAAATGGTTTTTACATGCTGATCAATCTGACACAGTAGATGAGACAAATGCTGTCACAGTAAGTACCATTGGAAAAGATGGATTCCCGAAAAGCAGAGTTGTTTTGTTAAAAAAATATACTTGGGAAGGATTTATCTTCTACACAAATTATACCTCAGAAAAAGGAAAAGCAATACTGGAAAATAATCATATTTGTTTATCTTTCTTTTGGCCTGCTTTAGAACAACAAATCATCATCAAAGGAACTGCTGAAAAACAAGCTGAAAATTTATCAGATGGCTATTTTGAATCGAGACCCGACGGAAGTAAACTAGGTGCTTGGGCATCTAACCAAAGTGGCGTGGTCGCTTCTAGAGAGGAATTAGAAAAAAACTTAAAAAACTACGAACAAAAATTTGAAGGAAAAGAAATTCCTAGACCACCACACTGGGGTGGATTTCTAGTAAAACCTATTTCTATAGAATTTTGGCAAGGGAGACCTAACAGATTACACGATCGAATCTTATATAGTTTACAAGAAGATTTCTCTTGGAAAACAGAAAGATTGGCTCCTTAAAACCTAAGAAATAACTACTCTTTTAGTAGCTTTAATTTTTTCTTGTGAAATCTTACATAGTTTTTATTTTCTTAAAGAATATTAGAATAATAATAATTATCTTGCTTAACGATTCAAAAAAAAGCAAAAAACTAGTCGATGAAAAAACTCTACATAGTTAGGCATGCGAAATCATCTTGGGAATACCAAAATATTGATGACATAGATAGACCTCTAAAGAAAAGAGGGATTAATGATGCGCATCTCATGTCTAAAGTATTAGCTAAAAAAATGGAAAGACCCGATTTTTTCATCTCAAGTGTTGCTAACAGAGCGCTACATACTGCAGTTATTTTTTGCCAAAACTTCAACTATCCATTTTCTCATTTAAAAATTAAAAAAGAACTCTATAGTTTTAGTGATAGTTACTTGGTAAAAACGGTAAAAGCCTTGGATGATAGCTTTGATTCTGTGATTATCTTTAGTCATGATCATGGGATTAATACTTTTGTAAATAAATTTGGAAGTAAACCTATTGCACATGTTCCAACCTGTGGAGTAGTTGGAATTAGTTTTGAAGAAAAACACTGGAAAGACATTAAAAAAGGAACTACTTTATTAGTAGAATTTCCGAAAAATCATAAATAAAGAATATTGATTTCAATAAAAAAATACGGCGCAATTGATATTGGTTCTAATGCCATCCGTTTATTAGTTGCCAATGTGATTGTAAGAGAAGGTCTTGAACCACAATTTAAAAAGTCTGCCTTAGTTAGGGTTCCTATTCGCCTAGGTGCAGATTCTTTTGTAAACGGATCAATTAGTGACGAAAACATAAAAAGAATGATGGATGCCATGGAAGCTTTTAAACTTCTAATGAAAGTTCATGGTGTTAAAAAATACAAAGCTTGCGCAACTTCTGCAATGCGTGAAGCCTCAAATGGTATACAAATTGCTGAAGAAATTCTAGAGAAAACAGGTGTTAAAATTGATATTATTGGTGGGAAAGAAGAAGCTGCTATTATTTCTTCTACAGATTTACATGAATTAATCTCTGGAGATAAATCGTATTTATATGTTGATGTTGGAGGTGGAAGCACAGAATTCACCGTTTTTTCTAAAGGAAAAATAGTAAAATCTAAATCGTTTAAAATTGGTACCGTCCGTGTTTTAAACAATACCAAAGAACAGAATAAAGAAGCGTTTAAAAGAATAGAAAGTTGGATTAAAGAAAATACTTTGGGCTATAGAAAAATTTCTTTAATAGGCTCTGGAGGTAACATTAATAAGTTATTTAAAATGTCTGGAAGAACTGAGGGTGCTCCTATTTCTTATATCTATTTAAATGCCCAATATCAGTTTTTAAAGAAAATGAGTTATAGTGATCGAATTACGGAGCTAAGTTTAAATCCAGATAGAGCCGATGTAATTATTCCTGCTACAAAGATTTACTTATCTGCGATGAAATGGAGTGGCGCTCGTAAAATCTACGTTCCTAAGATTGGCTTAGCAGACGGAATTATTAAGAGTTTATTTTACAAATCGATATGAGCTTACTGTCAAAATCTTCTTGATTTTCCAGAAACTTAGTTTCAATCTCTATATAGCTCAAATCAGCAATCTTATCTGACAATCTCATATAATCTTTTTCAGTAGTCAGTAGTATTTTTTTATCAGAAGTTAATGTGTCAAACTTGGTTTGAATGTTGGCTATTTCTTGTGCAGAAAAGTTATGATGATCAGAAAAACTTAAATGATGTACTTTACACTTTTTACTACTAAGAAATTCTAATAATGGTGTTGGATTTGCAATTCCAGTGACCAATACAATTTCATAATCCGAAAGTTCCTCTAAAGAAATTTGTTGCTTCCCTCCTGTTTTAGCATGATAATCTATTGTTGAGAAAAATACTTGTTGGTAAAAATGTACCTTTAATTTATTTTTGATTTCTGCTTGTTTTGTTTCTGAAAGGTTATTAGGGCATTTTGTAACTACGATCACATTAGCTCTTCTTGCTCCAATTCTACTTTCACGTAAATTCCCAGTTGGCAATAGAAAATCATCAGCATATAAATCGTCATATTTAGTCAGTAATACATAAAAATCTGCTTTCACTTTTCTATGTTGAAAAGCATCATCTAACAAAACTATATCAGGATTTACTTTATTCTTTAACTCTTGAATTCCGTTGACACGATTTGCATCTACAGCAATTGAAATTGATGGAAATTTTTTAAAGAACTGCAAAGGTTCATCACCCACATCTTCTGCTGTATGTGATTTATTTATTAAAACAAATCCGTCCGTTTTTCTTTTATAACCTCTACTTAAAACAGAAATTTTATTCGTCTGCTGTAATAATCGAATTAAATATTCTATTTGAGGTGACTTTCCTGTTCCTCCTAAACTTAGGTTTCCAACTGCAATAATCGGAATATCAAAAGAAGTTGATTTAAAAACTCCGGAGTCGTAAAAATAATTACGAAGCCTAGTTACCAAATCATATAAAACAGCAAATGGAAATAATAAAAATCGAATCGCTCTCATTGACTACGAAAATACATTAAAAATAGTAACTTTGATTTCAAATTCATATTTATGACAATTAAAGATGTGGCAAATTATTTAGAGGAAATTGCACCTTTACAACAAGCAGAGGACTTTGATAATGTTGGTTTACTAATTGGTAATTACCAAACGAAAGTCACTGGAATACTGGTTACACTTGATACTTTAGAAGAAACTATAGAGGAAGCAATTGCTAATAAATGTAATCTGATTATAAGTTTTCATCCAATTATTTTTAGTGGATTAAAGAAAATTAATGGAAATTCTTATGTAGAAAGAGTTGTCTTAAAAGCCATACAGAATAATATTGCCATTTACGCAACTCATACCGCTTTAGATAATAGTAAAGTAGGTGTTAGCGCTAAAATGTGTGAGGTATTAGGTCTACAAAATACTAGCATCTTACTACCAAAAGAGAATTCAGATATTGGTATGGGAATGATGGGTGAATTAACTGAACCAATGAATGAAAATGATTTTTTAAAATATGTAAAAATGATTTTTAATTCTGGTGGTGTTCGTCACTCTAAAATTTTGGATAAATCAATTAAAAAAGTGGCGGTTTTAGGCGGTTCTGGAAGTTTTGCTATTTCTGCTGCAATTAATGAAAAAGCAGATGTTTATATCAGTGCAGATTTTAAATATCATGATTTTTTTAAGGCAGAAGAAAAAATCTTACTCATAGACGTAGGACATTATGAAAGTGAGCAGTTTACAAAAAACCTTTTGGTTGAGTATCTTACAAAAAAATTCACTAGTTTTGCAGTCGTTTTATCAGAAAAAAGTACAAATCCAATTTATTATATATAAACATGGCAAAGAAGAAAGAAGTTACTGTTGAAGAAAAGTTAAGAGCGCTATACGACTTACAATTAATTGATTCTAGAATAGATGAAATTAGAAATGTACGTGGTGAATTGCCTTTAGAAGTTGAAGATTTACAAGATGAAGTAACTGGATTAAATACAAGACTTTCAAATTTAGCTGAAGATGTTGCAAATTTAGAAACAGATATCAATAACAAAAAGTTAGCGATTGAAGAATCTAAAGCACTCATGGCTAAATACGAAGAGCAACAAAAGAAAGTTAGAAATAACAGAGAATTTGATTCTTTAGCTAAAGAAACTGAATATCAAGAATTAGAAATTCAATTATCTGAGAAGCGCATTAAAGAATATCAGGCTAAGATTGAACAAAAAAATGAAGTAATTGATACGACTAAAGAGAAGTTAGACAAACAACAACTTCATTTAGATCACAAGAAATCTGAATTAGATGCTATCTTAAAAGAAACTGAAAAAGAAGAAAAATTATTACTAGAAAAATCTAAAGAATTTTCTGGTTCTATTGATGAACATTTATTAAATGCTTACACAAGAATTAGAACTAAAGTAAAAAATGGATTGGCTGTTGTAGCTATTGAAAGAGGAGCTTCTGGTGGATCTTACTTTACAATTCCGCCTCAGGTTCAGTTAGAGATTGCAACTCGTAAGAAAATTACAATAGATGAGCACAGTGGACGTATCTTAATTGATGCTGGCTTAGCTGCAGAAGAAAAAGAGAAAATTGACAATCTTTTTTCTTAATCAAAAAAGCATATAAAATAAAAACTCGAACTTTTAAAGTTCGAGTTTTTATTTTTACAACTATTTCTATTAGTATTCTATTGTTCTTAAGTAGGCTAATTTCTTTTTCCAAAGATCTAAGCCTTCTTTATATTCATTGATGTTATTACGAACACTTTTCACCAATGGATTATCATCGGAAGCATTAGAGAAAAAGCTTAAATTATTTTCTAATTGCTGAATTTCTTTAACGTTTTCATCAATCTTTTTTCTAATAAACAATAATTCAGAATCTAGTTTTCTAGAGTCATTATTAGCAACATATCCATTAACGATATTCTTAAATTTTAAGAGTATAATTTCATCTTTATCAATAGAAAGATTTGATAAAACTCCATCAATAAATTTATTAAACTTAGAATCAACTGCTCTAGCGCTTCTAGGTAAAACACCTAGAGCATTCCAGCTATTCATAAGCTCTGTAACCGCTTTTTTTGTTGTGTAGTCTTTTGGATTTAAAGAATCTAAAAGCTCTGATTTTTTTTCTACCGTTTCTTTTTGCTCTGGATTTAATTCATTTTTCTGTTTGTGAAAACGATCAAAATAATGATTACAAGCTGCTTTAAATTTTTTCCAAATATCCTCTGAAAATTTTCTAGGAACATGTCCTATCTCTTTCCAATCCGATTGAATTTTCTTGAAATTATTAGTTGCAGTTTCCCAATCTTCACTATCTTTCATAGAATCCGCTAACTTAATAAGATCAAGTTTAGCTTGAAGATTGTCTTGTTGTGAATTTTTTTCTTGTTTGTAAAATTTATTTTTAGATTGATTAAAAAGCTTAGTAGCATCCTTAAATTTTTTCCAAACCGATTCGCTTTTAGCGTAAGGTAATTTTCCAGCATCAAAATACTTTTGTCGTAAAGCTTCAATTTCTTTAATGCTTTTTTGCCAATCGTTGTGTGTTTTATTCTTTGAGGAGTCATAATTAGCAATCTCATTAATAATTAACAACTTTACTTCAATGATATCATCGTATTGAGATTTCATATCTCTATAATAATCATGTCTTTTATCATGAATTTTCTTAGTAACAGCACTAAACTTCTCCCAAACATCTTCCCTCATTTCTTTAGCAACAGGACCAATGTCTTCTTTCCAAAGTTTGTGTAATTTTTGCAGTTCTTTAAAAGCTTTATTAATATCTTTCTCTTGCGCTAAAAATTCAGCTTTTTCAATTAGCTTCAACTTTTCTTCTAAGTTATTTTTAAAATCTAAATCTCTGAAATCATTGCTTAAATGCAATAAATCATAAAAACGCTCTACATGATGATGATAAATTTTCCAAGTATCATTGTATTTAGTCTTTGGAACAGGGCCGATGGCTCTCCAAGAATTTTGTATATCTCTAAAAGATTTATACATGGTTTTTGGGTCTGCATTTTCAATTAATGATTTTAAATCTTCAATAACCTGTTCTCTTTTCTCGAGATTCTCTTTTAATTGCTTTTCTAGATTCGCATAATACGCATCTCTTTCTTTTTTATAATTAGAAAGTAATTGATTGTATCTTGCTTTTACAGGACTTGAAAATTGAAAATCGATAGAATTTCCTCCTTCAGCCAAAAACGCTGCTTTTTTTTCTGCTATTTGTTTTCCAAATTTTATATTGAATGCACTTTTTATAGCTTCTGCAGTAGTTTTAATTTGATGAACTTTTTGGGTAGCCAATAATTTTTCTAACTCATCTGTAAGTTGATCAAGAGTTAACTCGTCATAATTTGTAGCAGTAACTTCTTTAGGAATCTCATCTTTATTCTCATCCTCTGCATCCTCAGCAACAACCTCTTCAACTTCTTCAACAGCTTTAGTAGTATTTTCTTCCTTATTAGCTTCTTCAACTTTAGTAGTAACTTCAGCCTTAGCTGTGTCCTCTAGCTTCGTTTCTTTTTTAACTACTTTGGGTTTTTTAGGTTTTTTTTCTTTTACAACTGCTGGCTCAGGTGTTTCAATTTCATCTTTTGTTTCAGAAATTTCTTCTTTTGTTGGCTTTGTAACTTCAACTTCAATCTTCTCATCTTTTGGGTCTAACATATCTACAATGTTTAAGGTTCCTATAATCTAGCCTATAAAGATAATGATGTCTTACAAAACGACAAAAGATAATTGAGAAGTTTACTTAAACTATTTATTCCAGATTCTCCAAGACTCTTCCGCTTGTAATTGCAACATTTCAAATCCATTTTTTATTTGAGCTCCTTTTTTCTTTGCTTCTGATAAAAAAGCAGTTTCATTTGGATTGTAAATTAAATCATATAACAAGTGTTTATCTGTAAGATATTGATACGGAATTCTGGGTTTTTGGTCGATATTTGGGAATGTTCCGACCGGAGAACTATTGACAATAATGGTATATTCTGATAACAATTCTTTTGTGATATCTGAATATGATATTTCTTTTTTCTTTTTAGGGTTTCTAGAAACTTTACAATACGTTATTCCCAGTTCTTTAAACACATAAGATATTGCCTTTGAAGCACCACCAGTACCTAAAATTAAGGCTTTTGTATGATGTGATTGCAAGAGTGGTTCTATCGATTTTTGAAACCCTACTACGTCTGAATTGTATCCTTTTAAGTTTCCTTTTTTGGTAATTCTAATCGTATTAACAGCACCAATTTTTCTAGCAGTTTTATCCACTTTATCTAAATATAGAAAAACATCTTGTTTATAGGGAATGGTAACATTTAAACCTTTTAAGCAAAATTTAAATTCGTGAATTATTTTTGAAAAATCCTCAATTTTTTGAATATCAAAGTTTACATATTCATGGTTTGATAGTTTAGACTTAGAGAACTTTTCTGAAAAATATCCTTTGGAAAATGAATATGAAATATTCTTTCCGACTAATCCAAAAAGCACTTTATTTGATTTTTCTTTTTCTTCCATAGTAATCAATTACTAATATTAAACTGATACCCAATACAATATAAAAAATAGCAAACCACGTAGTGGAATCTGAAATATTTGGTAAAAATCGTTGATAATTTTCAACCACTTCATTTCCGTTTTGATCTACTAAAATTTGACCGTTTTCTTGTTTAAATATTTTCTCTTTCCAAGGCCAGACAATTCCGAGCGAACCTGTTATAAATCCTATAATAACTGAGGTTACAATTTGATGCCATCTTTTTAAAACGTATCCTAAAACATGTGATATTGATACTAATCCAAAAGCTGAACCTGCCGAAAACACTCCTAATATCTTTAAATAATGTATTTTATTTGGGTCATTTACAAAGTCAAAATTCCAAGTGAATATATCTTTTAAAACTACAAACAACACATTCACAGAATCAACTAAAAGTAAGACATAATTTCCTAACAAAATTAGAATAAATGAGCCCGAAAGACCGGGTAATGTCATTCCAGAAACACCTATAATTCCACAAACAAATACAAACCAAAGATTATCATTTTCTCCGGCTGGTGTTAAAAAACTTATTCCTAAACCGATACTTGCACCAATGATTATAGATGTAATATTTTTAATATTCCACTCTCCAAAATCTTTTCCTATATAATAAATGGAACCTAGAATCATCCCAAAAAACCAACTCCAAACATAGAGCTCGTAATTTTCCAAAAAGTAATCCAACACTAGAGAGATACTAAAGTAGCTAAAGACACTACCTAGAATTACCAATAAAATAAATTGGGCATTTGTATATCTAAAAAAACTCCTAAACCTTCCGCTCAATAATAATTTAAAAGCTTTCAGATTTATTTTTTGAAAAGAATAAATAAGTTCTTCATAAAAACCTAAGACAAAAGAAACCGTACCTCCAGAAACTCCAGGAACTTTATTGGCAGCACCCATTGCCAAACCTTTAAAAAAAAGGCTTAACTTTTCTGTAAAGGTTCTTTCTTTATGCATTAGTCTTTTTTAACTGCTAGCTTTTCTAATACTAATATTAATGCAAAACCAAAAAACGCTAGTAAAACAGCAAACATTAATTGAGCATCTCCTTCAAAAGAAAAAGGTGACTTGCTTATCTGATTAAAAGGAACTTCTATTCCTTTTGAATTAGTTCTCCATGAAATAGTTTCTTTCCAAGGCCAAATTTTATTTAAAGATCCAATGATAAAACCTGTTAAAACAGCTAGCGTATAATTTTTATAATTTGCAAACAACCATTTTAATATTTTTGAGAAGGATAATAAACCTACAACTGCTCCAACCATAAAAATGATTACACTTGTCACATCTCTATTGTTTACAGCATTTAAAACAGGCTTATAAGCTCCTAAAAGCACTAATATAAAAGAACCTGAAATTCCAGGTAAGATCATCGCGCAAATAGCAATCATACCTGCTAAGAACAAAAACCAAGGAGATGAATTTTCAGAAACCATTGGATTTAAAGTTGTGATATAATAAGCTATCAAAGCCCCTAAAATTAGGAGAACAAAACTTCCAAGATTCCACTTTGTAATTTGTTTACCAACATAAATAATACTAGCCAAAACTAATCCAAAGAAAAATGACCAAATTAAAACAGGATGATTCTCTAGTAGCGATTCTATCAACTTAGCTAACGAAATGATACTAATAAAAATTCCTACAAAAAGTGCTGCAAGAAAATTCCCATTTAACTTTTCCCAGACAGCTTTTATTCCTTCTTTTTTGAAAACTTTGATTAATCCAAAATTGAAACTACTAATAGAATTTAAGAGTTCTTCATAAATACCTGATATAAATGCAATGGTTCCTCCAGAAACACCAGGAACAACATCCGCAGCTCCCATTGACATCCCTTTAAGAGAAATAATAATATAATCTTTAATGGAACGTGACATCTAGTTTTTTTTAATTACGAAGATAATAGAATTTGATGAAGTGATTCAAAAAACAAATTGTTAGATTATAAGTATCTTTGATCAAACTAAAAACTACTATTTTATGAGATAGTTTATACTATCTACAGTAACATTTACCACATTATTTTTTTCTTGTTCAGACCTCAAAAAAAAGAAGAAACTAAAAAAGGAAATGAGAATCTTACTGAAACAAGTAATGAAAACAGTTTAAAATAAGTCCAATTAGTCATGCAACAGCTGTACTAGAGTTTAACGGAAAAACAGTATACATAGATCCTACTGGAGGGAAAGAAGCATTTGAAGGATTTAAATCCTGATATGATTTTTATCGCGGATGTTCATGGTGATCATATGAACATGAAAACATTAAAAGAACTTGACATATCCAAAACCACAATCATCTCCCCTTCCGCTGTTTTTAGTAAATTAACTTCACTTGCACCTAAAAATAGTATTGTAATTAATTATGGCGAGAGTAAAGATCTTGAAGCGCTAAAAGTTGAGGCCATTCCAATGTATAATTTACGAGAAGAAGCCTTAAAGTTTCATACTAAAGGAAGGGGGAATGGCTACGTTTTTACCATAAATGGAGAAAGAATATATTTCTCTGGAGATACTGAAGACATTCCAGAAATGCGTTCTTTAAAAAACATAGACAAAGCTTTTGTTTGCATGAATTTACCTTACACCATGACTGTTGAAAGTGCAGCAAGTGCAGTTTTAGATTTTAAACCTAAAGAAGTGTACCCTTATCATTATAGAGGAACTGACGAAATGAGTGATGTTGTAAAATTTAAAAAGTATTATTAATACTGAGAATACTGACATAGAAGTTATTCAGTTAAATTGGTATCAATAAATTAAAAAAATCATTAACTACTTTGAGTAAATTAAACTATCACCCCTAATAGTTTACTCCATAGCTTTTTTGTAATTTTTTATTAATTTCTGTACTTCAAGATTGTCATGAATCGTTGGAAAAAGCTCTGCGATAATTGAATGATACTCATAATCTATTTTCATTCCATTAATCAGATGTGTAAAACCGTAACTTTCTTTATTAAGAATAAAAAATAATCCTGCAAGTCGGTATTCTATCTCGGCAAAATCTTTATAAATTTTTTGTGCTGAGATCAGCACTTTTAATGCATCGTTAAAATCACCAATAAATAATAATACATCTGCTAAAGCAATGTATATTTCAATTGAATAATCTTTAAGATCAATACAGTTTTCAAAACCTTTAATCGCTTCTTCAAAAAAGCTTAATTTAATATTGATATCAGAATATTTTCTCCAATACAATGCATTAGACTCATCAATTTTCAAAGCTTTTGAAATATAATACAAAGCTTTTTGATAATCTTCTTGCACATAGTAAGCCTCGCTGAGTAAAATCCAACCTTTATCTAATAACGGATCTTCATGAACTGATTTTTTATAATAACTAATTGCTTCATCTAATTGCCCAATCTTCTGATAACACTCTCCAATTCTAACAAATGCAAAAGCGGTAGGATCATCCAATTCTAAGGTTAGCAAATAATTCTTGATCGCATCTTCGAACTCACCAAGTTGTTCATAGGTTTTCGCTTTTTCTAAATATCCTCCAATAAAAGACTCATCAATTAATACCGCATAATCAAAACAAGTTAAAGCTTCTTTAAATCTATCTAAAACAAAATATTGTCGACCTAATTGATGCCATGCAACTTCACTATATGGGCTTTTATCTAAATAAGCATTTAAAAAAGAGATTGCTTGTTCATGATCTTTTTCCATATCAAAGCAATACACCACATTATATAGAGAAGAATAATCTTCATAATCTACTTCTATACATTTAGCAAAACTTAATCTAGCATTTTCAAAATCGTCTAAGTATAGATATTCCATTCCCATCATAGACCAAATATCTACTTTATCATCTGCGTGAATTAAAGCAATTTTCAGATTCTGAATCGCTTCTTTATGATTTCCGCCTTTTGAAACTATGGTTGCTTTTTGAATGTATACCTCTTCATTATCAGGGGCTAACATTTCAATTCTCTTGACTTTCTGTGAAGCTATTTCTAATTGATCATCAAATATTAAAATTTCTACTTCTAGTAATTTTAAATCAACAGATGTTGGATGCTGTTCTAAACCAAGTTTTACGGCTTTTTTAGCAAGAGAATGTTTTCCGGTATCTAGGTAGTGAACAATGATTTCTTCAAACTCTACCAAATCGAAAAAATAAATGCTATTTGTTTTTAGCATTGATTCAAACTTAGACAATGACATACGCATTTATGATTTGAATTATATTTTAAAGTTACTATTACTTCTATATTTCTACTGATTACTTGACTTTTGTTTTTAACAATTTAATTAACAATTCAACTAACGACTAGAAATCTGTTTTGAAGTTATAAATTTTGTGCATCCCTTTTTTTGTAGTAGTTTTGCCTAACTTTAGTATCTAAGCTAAATTGAACCATTTCTCATGAGCAAAAAAGTTTTACTAAACTCAAAAGAAATTGATATAATTCTTCATCGATTGGCCTGTCAGTTAATCGAAAACCATAATGATTTTTCAGAAACTGTACTTATTGGCTTACAACCAAGAGGTAGTTTTTTAGCGAAAAGACTCGCTAGCATTTTAACATATGATTACAAAATAAAAGATATACATCTAGGGCTTTTAGACATCACTTTCTACAGAGATGATTTTAGAAGAAGAGATGAACCTTTGGAAGCAACAAATACTCAAATCGATTTTTTAATTGAAAATAAAAACGTTGTATTAATTGACGATGTGTTATTTTCTGGAAGAAGTGTAAGAGCAGCATTAACTGCAATACAATCTTACGGAAGACCAGAAAACGTTGAGCTATTGGTCTTAATTGACAGACGTTTTAGCAGGCATTTACCTATTCAACCTAATTATAGAGGAAGACAAGTTGATGCTATTAATGAAGAAAAAGTAATAGTGCATTGGAAAGAGTTACATTCTAAAGATGCCATATATATAGATAACAAATAATTATGAAGCAGCAATTAAGTGTAGAGCATTTATTGGGAATCAAATACCTAAACAAAAATGATATCGACCTTATTTTTGAAACTGCTAATAATTTTAAAGAAGTAATTAATAGACCAATCAAAAAGGTTCCTTCTTTAAGAGATATTACCATTGCTAACTTATTTTTTGAAAACAGTACCAGAACAAAATTATCTTTTGAATTAGCTGAAAAAAGACTATCCGCAGATGTGATTAACTTCTCTGCCAGTCAATCTTCAGTTAAAAAAGGGGAAACTTTAATAGACACTGTAAACAACATTTTAGCAATGAAGGTTGATATTGTTGTCATGAGACATCCTAATGTTGGTGCAGGTGTTTTTCTTTCCAAACATGTAGATGCAAAAATAATTAATGCCGGAGACGGAACTCACGAACATCCAACTCAAGCGCTGTTAGATAGTTATTCTATTAAAGAAAAACTTGGAACCGTAAAAGGCAAGAAAGTAGTGATTGTTGGAGACATCCTTCATTCTAGAGTTGCTTTATCAAATATTTTCGCGCTAAAATTACAAGGAGCTGAAGTAAAAGTTTGTGGCCCTACAACCTTAATCCCTAAGCATATTAGAAGTTTGGGTGTAGAAGTAGAAACCAACATTAAAAAAGCATTAGAATGGTGTGATGTTGCAAACGTTCTTCGAGTGCAGCACGAAAGAATGGATATTAAGTACTTTCCTTCTACTAGAGAATACACACAATTATTTGGAATCAACAAAGAGATTTTAGACAATCTTGGAAAGAAAATTGTGATTATGCATCCAGGTCCAATTAACAGAGGTGTAGAAATTACTAGTGATGTAGCCGATGCAGATCAATCCATCATTCTAAACCAAGTAGAAAATGGTGTCGCGGTAAGAATGGCTGTTATTTATTTGCTAGCACAACAAATAAAAAGATAATGATGACGATTCAAAAAAACGATCAATATACTTTAGTTAGTGTTGATGAATCTACATTTAATGACTTTGAAAATCAATTAACTACGCTAAAAACGAATCATTTAGTATTAGAACTTTCTGATAAAGTTAACACAGATACTCAAAAAATCGCTTTATTTTTAAATATCGTTTCAGATTTTAAAACAAATGGCATGTCATTTGTTGTAATTAAATCAGGAATCAATATAGACGACTTTCCTGAAAGTTTAAATATTGTTCCTACTCTTCAAGAAGCTGAAGATATATTAGAGATGGAAGCTATTGAAAGAGATTTGGGATTTTAACTAAGCAAACAAGATGATTAAAAAAGTACTTTTTATTCTTTTTTTACTAATATCAACAGTAGGATTTTCTCAAAAATCAATTACGAAACTGTCTGTTGCTCCGAATCCTTTTGTAACTGAAACAAAAATTACATTTAACTCTACTAAAGAACAAACGATTACATTAAACGTAAAAAATGTTTTAGGAAGAACTGTCTTCACAAAGAAACACAAGATAAAAAAAGGAAAAAACTCGATCCCTTTTTCAAAAAATGATTTATGTTCTGGGGTGTATATTTACGCTATCCAAAGTAACAAACAATTAGTTTCTAAACGTTTTGTAATTAAATGAGTTTAGAACTTACTATTTTAGGTTGTCATTCTGCAACACCTAGGGTTAACGCACATCCAACTGCTCAATATTTACAAATAAATTCACGTCATTTTTTAATTGATTGCGGCGAAGGAACACAACGCCAAATGCGAAAATATAAAGTTGGTTTTTCTAAGATTAATCATATTTTTATTTCTCATTTACATGGCGACCATTTCTTTGGATTGATAGGCCTTATCTCAACATTCGGGATTTTAAACCGAGAAAAAGAATTGCATATTTTTGGTCCAAAAGGAATTAAAGAAGTGATTAATTTACAGTTGAAATATTCTAAATCGTATGTAAAATATGATTTAATATTTCATGAACTCAACTCTAAGAAAAGTGAAATAATTTTTGAAGACAAAAAGGTAGAAGTACATACAATTCCTCTAAACCACAGAGTCTATACCAATGGCTTTCTTTTTAAAGAGAAATTAAATCCTAGAAAATTAAACATGAATGCGGTTCAGCAATATCCAGAAATTGAAATTTGTGATTATAATAATTTAAAAGCTGGTAAAGATTTTTTACTTACTTCTGGTGAAACTTTGCCAAACGAAGTCCTCACTTTAGATCCTGAAAAACCCTTGATTTATACCTACTGCAGTGATACTTGCTACAAACCAGACATTGTTGAAATTATTAAAGGAGCTGACTTATTGTATCACGAATCTACCTTTTTATCGGACAGAGAAGATTTAGCCTTAAAAACGAAACACGCTACCGCAAAACAAGCGGCATTAATTGCAAAACAAGCAGAAGTTAATAAATTGATTTTAGGACATTATTCAAGCCGATATCAAGATATTTCTTTATTTCAAAAAGAAGCAGAGGAGATTTTTAACAATGTTGATTTAGCGGAAGCAGGAAAAGTGTTTTCTATTTAATCATAGTCCTTAAAAGTAGTATTCTTCGATACTTTTAAATCAAAATCTTTAAATTGATATAATGGAATGTATTGAGAATCACCATCAATAATATCTGAATTCATGATAATTGATTCACTATCTTTTTTAAATTCTGAACCTAAAGAGGATTGATATCCGTCAAAAATTTTACCTGTTTTTATATTTACAATAACTCCATACTGACAAGAAGTTCCACATCCCCAATAGATAAGAGTATAATAACCCGCAAAATTGATTCCATCTTCACAACCTTCGGTTATTCTAGTTCTAAACATTTTAGCATCTTCATTAGTTGTGAAATCTGGATCGGCTAACTTTCCATCATAAACAGGTACTTTGTTAGATTCGAAAAAGGCATTTAATGAAAACTTTTTATAAATTTCAAAATTATCAACATCAGGATTACTTGCAATGATTACATCATTTTAAAACCTTTCCATGATTTTAAACCCTTTATAATTAGAGGAGTCAGACAAATTAATCAGCTGAACATCTGTACTTTTTCCTAACATCAAATGATCTCTTTCATTTAATAAAGTATCTAGTTTAGCAACTATATTAATTGTATCCGTTTGAATCTTATTTTCATGTTTAGGAGTATCAACGACATCTTCAAGAAAAAAAAGAATGTATAATGTTGACATGATAATTGTAATGACCAAAACTCTAACAACTCTATTTTTCATATTAAAGAGACTAATATTGATTAATTGACAGCAAAACTAAAGTACAAGCAATCTCAGATTCTATATAGTTTTCTTCTAGAATTTCCATTAATTCGGTGTTTTCTGTCCCAGGATTAAAAATTACTCTATTTGGCTTTAAACCAACAATATAATCATAAAATTCTTCTTGCCTCTTTGGGTTTAAATACAAGGTAATTGTATCTACATCTTTAAACGCTTTTTTTTCTGTACAAATAGACACATCATTCACCTTTCCTGCCTTCAAACCAAAAGCAACAATTTCATGTTTTTTTGCTCTTAATCTATGTATCGCTATGTTAGAATAACGTGTTTCATTTAAAGAAGCACCAAGGACTAAAGTTTTTTTACTCATTTGTTAATTATACGTTAAACAATGTTAAGACAAGTAACAAAGATAAAACATATGTAGTCTACAAAGCATCATAAACAATCAATCAAAAACCAATCAAATGAAAAAAATACTGCTTTTATGCATGTTAACCGTGTCTTTTAATTCTTTTGCACAGTTGGCCAAAAGTGAATTAGCCAAACCAGGAATTATCTCAGGAAAGGTGATAGACGAAACCACAAAAGAATCCCTTCCTTATGTAAATATTGTCATTTATGACATGGCAAAAAAAGTCATTACTGGAGGTATTACAGATGATAATGGAGAATTTAAAGTAAAAGATATTCCAAGAGGAAATAGCTTAGTTGAAATTCAATTTATCGGATTTAAAACCTTTTCTAAACCAATAAGTATCACTAGTGAAGAAAAAAATATCAGTTTAGGAACCATCTCTTTACAAGAAGATAGTGCAAAACTAGACGAAGTAGTTGTTAGAGCAGAGACTTCTACAGTCATACAAAAAGTGGATAGGAAAGTAATTAATGTTGGAAAAGATTTAACAGCAGCAGGAACTACGGTTTCTGAACTTCTTAATAACGTTCAATCGGTAAGTGTCGATAGTCAAACAGGACAAATTAGTTTGCGAGGAAATTCAAATGTAAGAGTACTTGTAGACGGAAGACCTACTAATATACCAGCGGCACAATTACTAAGACAGTTGCCTTCTAATTCAATTAAAAGTATTGAGCTAATTACCAATCCTTCTGCAAAATATAATCCAGATGGAATGAGTGGTATTATTAATATCATTTTAAATAAAAATGCAAATACAGGTTTTAATGGAAGTTTAGATACTGGTGTAACAGCAGGACATTATGTACGTTACAATGCGTCTACTAACATGAATTATAAGACAGGAAAAGTAAACTTTTTTGTAAACTACGGTTATAATGGGGGTGATAATTACAATTTTGGTTTTGTAGAAAGACCTGGCATTAACTTGCAAGAATTTAAGTTTATTAATGAAAACCAATCACATTTAGTGAAGTTTGGTGCAGATTTTTATCTAAACGATAAAAACACACTTTCTTTTTATACCACACAAAACTGGTTTGATGGATTCGCCTCTGGTAGATCTCGTATTTCTGATACAAATGGTAATTTATTAATTAATGCACCAAACACACAAGATAACACTTCACCTACAGGTACGTATAATGTAAACTATAAAGTTGATTTTAAGAAAGAAGGTCATAATTTAGAATTAGAAGCAACCTATTCTAATACAGATGCTGAAAATTTACTAACCAATTTAGATGATATTGATCCAACAAATATCAATAACTTTTTTAATGATATTGAAAGTAAGAGAAACAATACTCAATTAAACCTTGATTATACAAACCCTCTTAACGAAAAAACAAAATTAGAACTTGGTTTAGAGTATCGAGGTGATAATACTGATAACTTAAATGATACAGATCAACAAGTTTTTACACAAACAGGTCAAGATTTTGTTGGGAATTCTGACTTTCAATTTGAAAGAAACATCTTATCTGGTTATGTGAATTATGCAAAAACGATGGACAAGTTTACGATGCAGCTAGGAGCTCGTTTAGAGAGTTTTACGGTAGACGGAACCTTTAGTAGATATATTGGAAATAGCTTTAATACAATTAATGAAACCTTAGTCGTAGATCAAGAGTTCTTTAATGTATATCCATCAGCATTCTTCACGTATAGTCCAACTGAAAAAAATCAGTGGCAAATAAGTTATAGTAGAAGGATAGACAGACCTGGAATACAACAAGTTAATCCAATTAGAGAATGGAGCACACCATTAATTGTTTCTGTTGGAAACGCTGATTTAGTTCCTCAGTTTACAAATTCATATGAATTAAACTATACACGTCAAATTAAAGGTGGTAATCTAACTTTTGGAACATTTTACAGAAAAATTAGTGATGTAATATCAAGAATTACAAATCCAGACCCTGCAAACCCAACAGTAGGACAAATTCTAACGTTCACAAATTTTAGTGATACAGATGCTTATGGTTTAGAGTTTTCAACAAACTTTAAAATTAATAATTGGTGGAGAGTAAATTCTAGTATGGATTTCTATTCTCAAGAACAATTAGGGAATATTGATAACACAGGAACAAATCCACAACAATTATCAGTACAAAATAATGTTTTTAACGCAAGAGTTAGCAACAGTTTTAAAGCAACTAAAAATTTACGTTTTCAATTATTCGCCATGTATAGAGGTCCGCAAAAAGACATTCAATGGGATGTAGAAAAAATGTGGATGATGAATTTAGGCGCAAGTTGGACCGTTTTAAATGGAAAAGGAACTATTAACTTTAGAGTAAATGATATCTTTAGAGGTATGAACTTTACATTTAATTCAGAAAATCCTTTTGTGCAAAATGGAAAATTCCAATGGGAAAGTAGAACTTCTTTCTTAGGATTTAACTATAGATTTGGTGGTGGTAAAAACCGAGCAAAATCAAGAAGAAACAGAGATAAAAACGAAAAAGATGGAGGCGGTGGCTTCTTCTAAATAATCAAATTATTTGAATAAGAAAGACCGAAACAATTAAATTGTTTCGGTCTTTTTATTTTTTTACTTTTTCTAATTACCATCTAATTACAACACTTCCCCAAGTAAATCCACTACCAAAAGCAGCAAGAACTACTAGGTCTCCATCATTAATTTTACCTTTCTCCCAGGCTTCAGTTAAAGCAATAATTACAGATGCGGCTGTCGTATTACCATATTTCATAATATTATTATACACCTGATCGTCACTTAACTGAAATTTACGTTGAATAAATTGAGCAATTCTCAAATTTGCTTGATGTGGAATCAACATGTTGATATCTTCTTTTTGCAAACCATTCGCTTCTAAACCTTCAATAATTGCTTCTGAAAAACGGACTACTGCATGTTTAAAAACAAATTGTCCGTTCATGTAAGGAAAGTATGATTCATCGTTAGGATCATTTTCTGCAATAATTTCGGGAACCCAACGTCCCGTAGAAGGACCTTCTAATGCTAATTCTTTAGCGTGTTTTCCTTCTGAATGCAAATGAGAAGATAAAATTCCTTTTCCTTCTTCTTCGGATCTAGATAAAACTGCCGCTCCTGCTCCATCACCAAAAATCACAGTTACATTTCTTCCTCTCGTAGAACGTTCTAATCCGCCAGAATGATTTTCTGATCCAATGACTAAAATGTTTTTATACATTCCGGTTTTTATAAATTGATCAGCTACCGATAAAGAATAAATAAACCCAGAACATTGATTTCTTACATCTAAAGCTCCAATTGTTGGCATATCTAACATATCTTGAACTCGAACTCCACCACCCGGAAAATACATGTCCGGACTTAAAGTTGCGAATACAATAAAGTCTATATCATCTTTAGTCAAACCTGCTCTTTTTATGGCGATTTTAGCAGCTTTTACTGCCATTGTAGAAGTAGTTTCTCCAGTTGCAGGATCTATCCATCTGCGTTCTTTAATTCCAGTTCTTTCCTGAATCCATTCGTCACTGGTTTCCATCCACTGTTTAAGATCATCATTTGTCACCACATTCTCAGGCACAAAATATCCTAAGCCAGTAATTTTAGAATTGTACATATAAATTGAATTTGTTGTTTGTTTGTCGTTGTTAAAGATAGCAAAAGTAGTGATTTTAAATAATTGTTCATTTATAAGTCCATTTCTTATGTCATCTTGTCACAATAGTATCTTTGGTATTTTTTTTGACTAGTAGTTAGGAGACAATAATAAACAAACTATAAAATTATGAGTAAAGGAAACATTAATGTATCGGTAGAAAATATCTTTCCATTAATTAAAAAGTTCTTGTATTCTGATCACGAAATCTTTTTACGTGAACTTATTTCTAATGGAACAGATGCAACTTCTAAACTAAAACACCTTATTTCTATTGGTGAAGCTAAAACAGAATTAGGCGACGCTAAAATCGAAATTAGCATTGATAAAGATGCTAAAACACTTACCATTAAAGATCAAGGTTTAGGAATGACTGCAGATGAAGTTGAAAAATACATCAACCAAATTGCATTCTCTGGAGCTGAAGAATTTTTAGATAAGTACAAAGACAATGAAGCTGGAATTATTGGTCACTTTGGACTTGGATTCTATTCTGCCTTTATGGTGGCAGATAAAGTAGAAATTATCACCAAATCTTTTAAAGATGAAAAAGCGGCTCATTGGACATGTGACGGTTCTCCTGAATATACCATAGAAGAACACGACAAATCTGACAGAGGAACTGAAATCATTTTACATATCGCTGAAGATTCTACTGAATTTTTAGAAGATTCTAAGATTTCTGAATTGTTAAACAAATACAATCGTTTTAATCAAGTGCCAATTAAATTTGGAACTGAAGAAATTAACGATCCTGAGTTTACTCCAAAAACTAGGACAGATAAAGACGGAAAAGAAACTACAGAACCACATAAGAAAATTACTGTAGATAAAATCATCAACAATACAGATCCGGCTTGGACTAAAAAACCAGCGGATTTAGAAGATGAGGATTATACTAATTTCTACAGAGAATTGTATCCAATGCAATTTGAAGAGTCTTTATTTCACATTCACTTAAATGTAGATTATCCGTTTAACTTAACCGGAATTTTATTCTTCCCTAAGTTAAGTCCAAGTATGGATATGCAAAAAGATAAAATTCAGTTATACCAAAATCAAGTTTTTGTAACTGATAATGTAGAAGGTATAGTACCAGACTTTTTACAAATGCTAAAAGGTGTGATTGATTCTCCAGACATTCCACTAAATGTATCACGTTCTTATTTACAAGCTGATGGTGCTGTGAAAAAGATTTCTGGCTATATCACTAAAAAAGTGGGTGACAAATTAGCTTCTTTATTCAAAAACAATCGTGAAGATTTTGAAACAAAATGGAACGATATCAAAGTAATTATTGAATACGGGATGTTATCCGAAGATAAGTTCTTTGATAAAGCTCAGAAATTTGCATTATATCCAACAGTAGATAATGCTTTCTTTACGTTTGAAGAATTTTTAGAAAAAACTAAAGATGCACAAACAGACAAGGAAGGAAATCAAATTGTATTGTATGCCGCTAATAAAGATGCGCAACACAGTTATATTCAAGCTGCAAAAGATAAAGGATACCAAGTTTTATTATTAGACTCTCCTATTGTTTCTCACTTAATGCAAAAATTAGAAACTTCTAACGAAAAAGTAAAGTTTAGTAGAGTTGATGCAGATCATATAGATAATTTAATTAAAAAAGAAGATACTGTTATTTCTAAATTATCTGATGAAGAAAAAGAAACTTTAAAACCAATGATTGAAAATGCGGTTCCTAAACAAACCTATACTGTTCAATTAGAAGCGATGGATTCTAACGCCTCTCCTTTTATGATTACCGTACCAGAATTTATGAGAAGAATGAAAGAAATGAGTGCTTCTGGCGGTGGCGGAATGATGGGAATGGGAAATTTACCAGAAATGTACAATTTAGTAGTAAATACAAATCACGCATTAGTTGGTGAAATTTTAAATACCAAAACCGATAAAAAACGTGAACGCTTAATTTCTCAAGCGTTTGATTTAGCAAAACTATCTCAGAATTTATTGCATGGTGAAGAATTAACAAACTTCATAAAACGCAGTTACGATTTAATTAAATAGAGACTTCTATTAAGTATTTATAAAACCTCCTTGTGAAAGCAAGGAGGTTTTTTTTATATCTTTAGAACATTCAAAACAACTATAAAAATCAATAATTATGAAAACTGGTATGATTAAATTAAGTGTACTATATCCAAACAAAGAAGGCGGAACATTCGATATTAATTATTAACTAAACACACATATTCCAATAGTAGCAAAATTATTAGGTGAAGCTATCAAAGGAGCCACAGTAGAAGAAGGCTTAAGCAGTGCTGCTCCGAACTTTAACGCTCCATTTTTAGCAATAGGAAATTTATATTTTGATAGTATGGAATCTTACCAAAACTCATTTGGCCAAAATGCTCCAGAAATTATGGCAGACATCCCAAACTTTTCAACCATAGAGCCTATAGTTCAAATAAGTACATTAAAAATATAATTTACTGTTTAAATGAATAAAATTGTAAAAGCTACAGTTTTTGATGCAAAAATATTATCAAAAGTTAGTGTAGAATCTTTCTTAGTTCCGCATGGACATAGTTCTCCTAAACATGATATTGAAGCTTATATTTCTAAAAACTTTAGCGAAGATAATTTACGAATAGAATTGTCTGAACCTACTAATGAATATTATCTCATTTATCACAATGATCAACTAGCTGGTTTTTCAAAAGTGATTTTTAATATTTCTAATGAAAATGTAGAAGTACAAAATATCACTAAAATGGAACGTTTGTATTTATTGAAAGAATTCTATGGCTTAAATTTAGGGAAAGTATTATTCGATTTTAATATCGCTTTATCAAAAAAAAATCAACAAAAAGGAGTATGGTTAGAAGTTTGGGTAGAAAATTATAGAGCCATTTCATTCTATTCAAAAATGGGAATGAAAAATGTTGGAAGCTATGATTTTCCTGTTTCTAAAACACATTCTAACCCAAATCATATCATGCATTTACAATATTAAAAACCTCTACTTTCATAGAGGTTTTTAATAAATTCATCAATCATTTAAAAAGCAATTACTCTTTAATAAATTTTTGAGTAAATGTTGTGTTTTTCGAAGTTATGTTTAACATATAAATACCTGAAGCAGTATTACCAATAGCTATTCTATTAATTGTATTGCCATTTAGTTTCCCTTTATAAACAACTTGTCCCATTAAATTCATAATTGAATACTCTGCAGAATCTACATCTCCTAATTTTATATTTAAATCGTTTGCTGCAGGATTTGGATATACAGTTATTAACTTATCTAAGTTAAAATTATCATTACTTAAAGTAGTAACAGCATTAAAAGTAACCGATTCTGAAGATCCAAAAATACCTGATGAATTAATGATTATATTCCCCATAGCATCTTCAAGGTTATAAGTTCCATCACCAAATTGCCCGCAACAAATACCATCGCCTTCAGAATCAAAAATTGTAAATGTGTAACATTCATCTAAATTCGGAATTGTAATGGTTTCTTGATAA
>Ga0115550_1000201_pt1 | contig 54662 bp, 63 predicted proteins | sample COGITO_mtgs_1005_FD_87177 | JGI IMG/M metagenome (GOLD analysis project Ga0115550, IMG submission 87177) | Pelagic marine microbial communities from North Sea - COGITO_mtgs_100511 | ecosystem: Environmental > Aquatic > Marine > Epipelagic | place: Germany:Helgoland, sampling site Kabeltonne...
CAGTACGCTCCTGAACTGCCCTGGCTCAATGAGGCCAGGGAGGTAATCAAGGAGCACATGGACTTGCTCGGCAACCGTGATTACCGCACCCTGGCCCGCAAGACCAAGCTCAAGGAGAGTGACCTCAAGGAGGTGCTGGACCTTATCCAGCAACTGGAGCCCAGGCCGGGTAACGGCATCATACAGAGTGACTCCCAGTACGTGATCCCGGATGTCACCGTCGTCAAGAAGGGCAACAAATGGGTCGTTGAGCTCAACCCTGATTCTGCACCGCGCATCCGGGTCAACGAGACCTATGCCGCCATGGCCCGTCAGGCGCGTACCAGCCAGGATACCCAGTTCATTCGCTCCCACTTGCAAGAAGCCAAGTGGTTCATCAAGAGTCTGGAGAGTCGCAACGACACCCTGCTCAAGGTGGCGACCTGTATTGTCGAGCAACAACAGGGCTTTTTCGAGTATGGTGAAGAAGCCATGAAGCCCATGGTGCTCAACGATATCGCCGAGGCGGTGGAGATGCATGAGTCGACCATTTCCAGGGTAACGACCCAGAAATACATGCATACCCCCCGCGGCATCTTCGAACTGAAGTTTTTTTTCTCCAGTCATGTGAACACAGAAGGAGGAGGAGAGTGCTCATCGACCGCAATTCGCGCGCTGATCAAGAAGCTGGTGACGGCGGAGAATCCCGCCAAGCCGCTAAGTGATAGCAAGATCGCGGATTTACTGGCCGAACAGGGTATTATGGTGGCGAGACGCACGATCGCAAAGTACCGTGAATCCTTGTTGATCCCGCCATCCAATCAGCGCAAACGCCTGGTTTAGGCAAAACAAAAGGAAGACGTTATGCAAATTAACCTGACCGGACACCATGTCGAGATCACCGAAGCTCTGCGTGATTATGTGAATAACAAATTTGCCAAACTCGAGCGTCACTTTGACCACATCAACAATGTTCATGTGGTGTTGAGCGTAGAAAAACTGAACCAGATCGCCGAAGCCAAGCTGCATGTCAGCGGTGGTGAGGTGTTCGCCAATTCACAGCATGCTGATATGTATGCTGCGATTGATACCCTGCTGGACAAGCTGGATCGGCAGATCATCAAGCACAAAGATAAGTTAAATCAAAAATAACTATGCAACTTGAACACATACTGAGTCGGGACTGCACCAAAAGTGCGGTCCCTTGTACCAGCAAGAAACGCGCCCTCGAGATCATCAGTGAATTAGCCGCTGAGCGCTTGGGGACCTCTCGCCAGACACTGTTCGAGTGTTTGCTGGCACGAGAAAAAATGGGCAGTACCGGGATCGGTGCCGGTATCGCCATTCCCCACGGCCGGATCGGTGACGAGTTTCCGCCGACCGCCATCCTGATGACCTTCGCAGAGCCTATCCCCTTCGACTCCATCGACAATCAACCGGTTGACCTGCTCTTTGCCCTGCTGGTGCCGGAAAGCGAGTGCAAACAGCACCTCAAGACCCTTTCCCTGATGGCATCCAAACTGGGCGACAAGGCGGTTTGCCGCCAGTTGCGCCAGGCAACCAGCGATGAAGATCTCTATCAGATCATGACGTCGGCCTGATATTCGGGCCCTCGTGATGACCCCAAGCGGTGAGGCAACAAGATGCAATTAATAGTGGTAAGTGGGCGCTCCGGCTCGGGCAAGACAGTTGCCCTGCGCGTGCTGGAGGATCTGGGTTATTACTGTGTGGATAACCTGCCGGTCAACCTGCTGCCCCAGTTGATCGTGTCGGTCGAGAGCCAGTATGACAAGCTGGCGGTCAGTATCGACGTGCGCAACCTGCCGGTGAGCGCAGACAAGCTGGAGACCCTGCTGGCTCAGGTTCGCAATGAGGGCCGGGTGGAATTTTCCAGTTTCTTCTTCGATGCGGAGAACTCCACCCTGCTCAAACGCTACGGCGAGAGCCGCCGGCTGCACCCCTTGTCCCGCAAGCAGCTCTCGCTGGATGAGGCGATCCGTGAAGAGACCAATCTGCTGGCGCCGCTCTCCTCGACCGCCGATTTGCGTATCGACACCACCAGCCTCAGCATTCATGACCTGAGTGAGCTCATCAAGACCCGGGTGCTTGGCAAGAAAGAGAACGAACTGGTGCTGGTGTTCGAGTCGTTCGGCTTCAAGTACGGCATCCCCAAGGACGCCGACTTCGTGTTTGATGCTCGCTTCCTGCCGAATCCACACTGGATCCCCGAGCTCAAACCCTTTACCGGCAAGGATGAGCCCGTGGCCCGCTACCTTTCCAGCCAGCCAGACGTGATGCAGTTCATCCTGCAGATTGAAAACATGCTGGCGACCTGGTTGCCACATCTGGAGCGCAACAATCGTAGCTATGTCACTGTGGGAATTGGTTGCACTGGGGGCCAGCACAGGTCCGTGTTCATCGCAGAGCAGCTGGCTGGCGCGTTCCGCTTGCTCGGCAAGAACGTCCAGATCCGCCACCGCACCCTCGACAAAAGTACGCCGCAACATTGATGGACCAATAGGAAGATCAGATGACTGTCTCAGCCTCGGTGGAAGTGAAGAACAAACTGGGTATGCATGCCAGACCGGCCATGATGCTGTTCGAGCTGGTACAGGGCTTCGATGCCCACGTGCTGCTGCGCAATGAGGACGGCATCGAGGCCGATGCAGACAGCGTGATCGGCCTGCTGATGCTGGATTCAGCCCAGGGCAAGCAGGTGGAAGTGCAGGTGGAGGGCCCCGAAGAAGTGGAGGCGCTGGCCGCCGTGGTGGCGCTGTTCACCTCCGGCTTCAACGAGGAGTGACTCACTCCCCGCCCTGGTTCAGGAACCGGTGCGCGCCAGCCCCTTGAAGCTGGCAAAATCCCGACAAGCCAGCAGATTCTTGCTGGCTTTTTCGTTCATCAGCGCCAGAAACAGATCGTAGAGACCCATCGCCTCTTCGTAGTCCGCCTTGCTGATGGCCAGCACGAATATCAGAGTGGCTGTCTCGCCATTGCCCCAGTCGATCCCCTGTGGTGCCAGCACTGTATAGACTAGGGTGCGCCGCGCCAGCAAGCCGAGGGAGTGGGGGAGGGCTATGCCTTCTCCCAGCAGGGTGGAGACGATGCGCTCCCGTTCGTGGAGTGAACTTCTGAACCCCGCTTCCACCAGGTCTTCCTGTTCCAGCTGATCGCAGATGCGGGCGAACAGCTGACTCTGGTTGAGTGGATCATTGACCACCATGAAGTGGTCGGCATCGAAGTATTTGTCGAGCAGGTAGGGGCGGGTGCGGTCGATCAGCACCAGTTTGCCGAGCTGCTCCAGCTGATACTGGGTCGGGAAAGGTGCCACCTGCACCACGGGCACGTTCTTCTCGCTCACCTTGACAGTGCTGACGACAAAATCCTGCTCGATCCGCGTCAATCCCTCGTAATCTCGTACCGACTCCAGGCTGGCCAGTTGCAGCTGGGGATATTCTCGCTTGATGCGCGCCTCCAGCACCCGGAAGGTGGCGTTGCCGGCATCGCACAGCAGCAGTGCCTGGGGACGGCGGGTGTAGCCGATGTCGTAGTGGCGCTCCAGCCCTACCCCGATATGGATTACCAGGTAGCCGATCTCGTGGTGGGTCAGCCGGTAAGGGGTCTGTTTTATCCACTCCGAAATGGCGGCCAGCGTGATGTCGTAGGCGAGGGGATAGTACTGCTTGATATGATCCGCCAGCGGATTGTGGCTGCCGATCTGGTATTTGACCCGCAGCAGCATGGCGCTGATATGGGTCTGCAGATCCGCTCGCAACTGCAGGTCGCCGCGCAGATCATAGGGATAGTGCTGATGGATATAGGCAAGCAGATGCTCGACCAACTGCTCGCTCTCGGCGGCCATGGCCGGGCTGAGCCTGGGCGTGTCAGCGGTGACGCGGGCCTGGATCTGGATGGCGAGGCAGGCGATCTCCTCTTCTCCCGGTGGCATCAGGGTCGGCAGCTCTGCATAAATGTCACTGGCTACGGCGGCCAGCGTCTCTGTGATGTCTTCGCTGGCAAACTGGCGCAGCTCGTGCCCCGCAGCCTGCCGCAGCAGGGCGACGGCGCAGTAGATGGTGAGCTGCTGCAGGCTCTCGTCGGCGAGGCGCAGCTGATGGCGGCTGAGCTGGGCATGGATGTGATTGCCCACTACCTCCAGCGTCTTGCTGGGGCAAAGGTTGGGCAGCAGGCTCTGCAACTGGTTGTTGTGGAGCAGCTCCTGATAGAGCAACTGGGTGAGGCAGGCCCTGATCGCCGTCTCCCCACCCTGGATGCGCATGCCCAGCCGTGGCTTGCTGTCGATGAGCAAGCCAAAGTGGGCGAGCCGCTCCCGCACTTCCGCCATGTCCCCCTGCAGCGCCGCCCGGCTCAGATACCAGGTATCCGCCAGTTCGTCGAGCTTGATCCCCTGTTCCGCCGTCAGCAGCAAGATCTGCAGGTGCAGCACTCGCTCGCGGCTGGTGCGCGGCAGGCTGCTCTCCTGCTCCTGGGCCGCCAGCAACTCATCAAACAGCCCCTGATTGTAAATCTTGAGCTGGTAGCCGCTGCCACGCTGGTGGATCAGGTGGGCGCCGTGGGTGGCAATCAGCTCGTTGAGGGTCGCCACGTCGGTGCGCACAGTGCGGGTGGAGACATTGAGGCGGCGAGCCAGCTCCTCCTGTGGCAGCGGTTCGGCATGGAGCTGGGCCAGCAGTTGATGGAGTCTGGGGTGGGGCAGCTTGGTCATGAGGGGGGACGGGACTCCTGTCGCGAAATAAAGGGTCGATGTTAACAAGCGGGTCATTAACAAGCCAGGCACCGGCCAGTGATCGGACCGGTGCCATCTTTCATCACGCCAGCAGTCGTTTCACCGTGGCGAGCAGGGTGCGTACATCCTGGGGGCGGGTCTGGCCGCTCTCGCTGTCGATGATGGAGCTGTAGACGTGGGGGATAACCTTTTCGACCCCGGCGTCCAGCGCGATCCGCACTATCTCTTCGAAATTGTCGAGATCGATGCCACCTGTGGGCTCCAGCCAGAAGCCGTGGCGGGCACAGGCCTCGGCCACCGCCTGATACTCGGCACGACAGTCCAGCCCTCCCATGGGGAAGAACTTGACCGAGCTGCCGCCCATGTCCTTGAGCAGGGCGATGGCAGTGTCGATGGGCACAATCCCGTCCGGTTGCTGGGCACTGAGGGGCCCGGTGGAGATCTTCACCATGCCGGGGGTGCCGGTGGGGGAAATGAGGCCATTGACCAGCGTCTCTGGCTGGCCCAGCAGCGCCCGGCTGGCACCCACCCCGGTGAAGACCTGATTGACGTGCTGGGGCTGCAGTTGGCAGGCCAGCTCGGCCACCATGGTGGACTGGCGTGGATCGCCCGCCCCCAGCCCGATGGAGAGGGCGTTGTCGATGAGTTTCGCGTAATCGCGCATGTCGGCGACGGCGGAGGGCACATCCGGATAGTTCTTGGAGAGTACACCGACCAGTACATGGCCTTCGGCCGCCTCATAAATGTCGACAGCATTCTGTTTGGAGCCCGCTAATACATTGAGGCAGACACGGTTGCGGTAGTAATTGGGAGTTAGGGACATCAGTGATCCTCCGGAATTAGATATGGCCTTCGATGACGGCATGCTGTTTGGAACCCGCTAATACATTGAGGCAGACACGGTTGTGGTAGTAGTTGGGAGTTAGGGACATCAACGATTCTCCTGAACGAGGTTGGCAATGGCGGCATGGATCTGGTCGAGCTGGGGGGCGGTGACGCTGCGCACGTCGATCTCGATGTGGCCTTCGTTGGCCTTGTAGCCACGGCAGTAGATGGCGGGGTTGCCCTGTTGCAGTCGAGCCACCAGTTGGACTGTGGTCATGCCGATCTGCTGGTGGTCAAAAGCGATATCGGTGCGGGCTATGTCGCGCCCCGCACTGTCCCATACCACCTTTGCGCTGACGCCCTGCAGCAGATTGAGGCGCTCGATGAAGGGGGCCATCTTGGCGACCATGGCGGCACCGCTCTCCTTCTCTTTTTCCAGGTAGCGCTCGATGGCGCGGGTCAGGCCGAGGATCCCCTCCTTGCCTACCTTCATGGCGCGGCCTATGCCGTTGGCCTGCTGCTTGACCCATTCCACATACTGACGTTTGCCGAGCACCAACCCGCTGGTGGGCCCTTCGATGGCCTTGGCGCCACTGTAGATCACCAGATCCGCCCCCTGGTTGTAATAGAGACGAAGGTCCTCTTCCGCTGCCGCATCGACGATCAGTGGCAGCTGGCGAGCCTTGGCCACTTCTGCCGCCTCTGCCACCGACAGAATGCTCTTCTGCACGCAGTGATGGGACTTGATGTAGAGGATGGCTGCGGTATTGGGATTGATGGCGGCGGCCAACTGGGCAGGGGAGCACTCGTTGGCATAACCGGCCTCAACCACCTTGCCGCCACCCAGGTTGACCATGGTGCCCACCGGCGCGCCGAAGTTGACGTTGTGCCCCTTGGGCAGCACGATTTCACTCGGCACCCCGTGGGCATGGGCGTGCAGCTGCTCCAGCCGGTAGGGGTCGCCACGCACTATCACGGCGGCCACCGACTGGGCTATGCCGGCGCTGGCGCAGGAGACCACCACAGCATCTTCCACATCCAGCAAGCCTGCCAGGTAGGCGCCTGTCTTGTTGACCAGATCCTTCACCTCGAAGTAGTGGCCCAGGCCGAAGTTGACCGCATCGACCACCTCCTGCTCGGGGGTGGAGACGCCGAGAATGGTCATGCGCCCGGAGGCGTTGATCACGGGTTTGAGCTGATATTTCTCATAAACAGAAGGCATGGTGTGATTTCCCATAGTGAGTCAGAACCAGGTCACCACCCACCAGGGCGGCGAGGGGAAGCAGTTGCAGGTCGCCGCTGCGCGATTGCGCCTCGGTATCCATAAACAGGGTCGGGCCGCTGGCCAGTTCAAACAGGGTCAGATCGGCATCGGCGCCCACCTCGAGCCGCCCCTTGCCGGCCAGGCGCAGGGCGTCGGCGGCCTGTTCGGTGACGCAGGCGATCACCTGCTCCAGCGTCATGCCGATGGCGAGAAACTTGGACATGACGTGGGCCAGGCTGTAGACGGGTCCCTTGATGCGGTTTTTGCAGTAGATATCCGAGCTGATCGTGTGGGGCAGTATCCCCTGACGGATGGCAAGCTCCGCCACCTCGAAGCTGAAGCTGGCGCCGCCGTGGCCAATGTCGAGCAAAAGGCCCCGTTGCATCGCCTCGCGCACCGCGACCCGCAGCTCGCCGGCCGGTGTCAGGATGCGGTTCGGTTTGCCGTTGAAGCAGTGGGTCAGCAGGTCTCCCTCTCCCAGCAGGGCGACAATCTCGTCCAGATCCGGCGGCGTGTTGCCCACGTGCACCATCAGCGGCAGCCGGCCGTGGGCCTGCTGCAGCGCCTTGGCCATGCGCAGCGGCTGCAGGCCGTTCTCACCCACTACACTGCCGCTCATGCGCGCCTTGATGCCGATAATAAAGTTGGGGTGACGGGCAATGGCTGCCGAGGCGAGAGCCATGTCCAGATCCCGGCTGTCCGCCAGCTCGTTCTGGCGCAGCAGGCCGATGCGGGAGATGTTGAGCAGGGCATGCACCCGGGTCTTGCAGCCTGAAGCGAGGCGCTGGAAGTCGTCCACGTCGTCGGCGCCTGTGCTGCCCGCGTCTATGACGGTGGTGACACCAGACTCCACGCCCACCTTGTCCGGCTCATCGTGATAGATGGGGGAGGCGGGATAGCAGTGGGTGTGGCCGTCGATCCAGCCCGCACTTACATGCACCCGGCCAGCCAGATCCAGGGTTTGCTTCGCCTCGGTCTTTGCCGGCAGCTGGCCGAGGGCCGCTATCTTGCCGTCCCGGATGGCGATATCGATGAGCTCGCCATTTCCCAGGCGTCCCGCTCTGATGATCATGTCATGCATGGTGATGACCTCGAAGAGGCCGCCCCGCAGGGCGGCGGGTACTTATGCAAGGGCGACCGGGAAGAAGGTACCGAGCAGCATGGCGCCCAGGATGGCGCCCCCTGTGATGGGTTTGCTCCATACATAGAACAGCAGTGCCCCCAGTAGGGAACCCAGTCCTATGGGGATGGAGGCACCCATGGCAGAGAGGATGATCAGGGGGCCCAGGAAGCGGCCCGAGCTGTTGCCAGCCCCCATCATGACGTCCGCACCGTAGGTGGAGTTGCTCTGGTTGATGGTGAACTTGCGCGCCAGGATGATGATGTAGCCAATCGCCAGACCAATCACCATGCCGGTCACCAGGGAGGCGCCGAAGTTCTCCACTGGATAGAGAATGCCGGCCCCCAGCAGCAGGGCGGGCACGCCCAGGCCGACGCCGGTCTGGATGGCGCCGCCTATGTCCAGGATCCCTACCAGTGAGCCCTCTATGATGCGGGCAAACAGGAAGCTTGCGCCAAAGGCCGCCACAGCGCCGTAGGCACCCGTGTCCATGCCGGCTTTCAGCATGGCGACGAAGGCAACCTCGTTGAAGGCGCCGACACCGTAGAGGTAGTACATGTGGGTTCCGGCAAAGACCCCGGCCGACAGCAGGCCGACGAAGATGGGGAAGGACCAGTCGGCGTACCAGAAGTTGTTTCTCAGTTTCTCATCCATGGTGTGGCCCCTTATTTATTGGCTAGCAGGTTATGGACGTTTTCCAGCCACAGGGGAATGCCCATGTGGAAGGATTCAATCAGCTTGAGGTCAAAGCCGCGGAAGAAGCCGCTCAGCACGAACAGCAAGACGATGGCACTCATCATCACCTTGGTGACATGGTTCCAGCCGCTCTCTTCGACGCCCTTGCCGATCAGGATGCCGAGCACCAGACCCGGTACTGCGTTGCCCATGATGAGCTGCGCCAGACCGCCGAAGATGGTGGCCCAGAAACCGGACTTCTTGCCCGCTTCGATGGCGGCCAGCCAGAAGATCACCGGCATGACGGTGTTGACCAGCAGGTTGGCGGCAGGCACCAGCACCTTGACTGCTGTCACCTGCAGGGCGGCGGGTACAGCGGCAGCCGTGCTGTTGAGGAAGGCCACCACTATGGCGCCAATGATGCCGCAGGCGATGGCCATCTTTTTCGGGTCGTGCAGAGTGCTGGCGAGATCCCGGTTGCGGATCATCAGGGCCGCCGCCCCCCAGTTCGGCAGGATGCGGTGATCCACGTCCTGGGTGAAGGCACCCGCTGCCACGGTCGAGGCCCAGGTGTTGAAGAAGAAGCCCAGACCGAAAGAGAAGTGGGAGGCGGGATCCCCTTCGCATGAGTTGAGCTCACCCAGAGTACGGAAGGCGCCCATGCCCTGCACGGTCGGGGCGTGAAACATCCGCGCCGCGCCGGCCCCCACCCCGACGCCCACCAGGCCGCCGATGATGAGTGACTTGATAAATATGATTAGAAACATCCAATGTATCCTTCTTGTGGAGTTGTCGCTGCGGGTGGTGTCACACCAGGGTGAACGTCACCTTGTCGGCGTCCAGGCTGGTGACCTTGACCGTGATCTCCAGCTGGACGTGGAATTCACGGCGCTGGCGCGGCAGGAAGAAGAACAGGAACTTCTCCACCCGGACCGACTCCTCGGCCTTGAGCACCTGCACCTCGACCGGTTCGATCCGCAGCATGACGCGCGGGTTGTCCTTGAGCAGAGTGTGCTGCACCTGGCTGAGGGCGGCGGCGAACGCCTGCTGGCGGGTCGCCCCCTTGCCGTTGACGATGATCTGGGTGGTAAAGTCCTCTTTCATCAGGCGCGTCCGTGCTTCTTGACGAAGGCTTCTACCAGCTTCTGGCCGAGCTCTTCCTTATCCATGAAGCCAAAACCCAGCACCACGCAGCCGTCATTGATGGCGGTGACACCCTCCTCGACGGAGCGCATGCCGTAGCGGCACTTGTAGCCGTACTTGGTCTGGGCCGTGATGGCACCGGCGCCACCGCTGCCGCAGAAGGAGATGCCGAGATCCGCCTGCTCCTTGTTCATCACATCACCGAGCTTCATGTCGGCGGCCATGCCGGGTATCACGGTCACGCTGGCGCCGGCGGCTTCTGCCCCTGCCCCCACTTTCTGACCCTTGCCGAGACGATCTCCAATCACGAGTTTGATGGCTGACATCTGGATATCTCCTTTTTGTTATTGATTCAGCACTGAGCTGAGTTCATTTTCTTTGGCGACTTCGAAATGGACGGACAAGAGGTGAGCCTCTTCATAGGCCAGCTTGTCCAGCCAGGCGACGACCTGTTCGGCCAGTCGCAGGGAAAGGGGGGAGATCTCGTCAAACAGGCTGAGATCGACCTCCGGCAGGGATTCCCCGCTATGGGAACGCCACACCATGGCTTTGACATGGGAGGCCAGCATCTGCTTTTGCACCTCGTTGGGACGTATGCCCTGATCGCCTAGCAGGGTGTGGATGCGAGCCAGGATCAGGTCGGTCTGGTGCAGCAACGCCGGGCTGTCCGGGGTCAGGTTCTGGTCATGAGTCTCTGTGTGCAATGTCTGCTCTCCAAGGCTGGCAGAAGGTATGGAGTTACCCTAAGCCCGCAGGGGCGTACAGAGGAGGCAGCGTTTTTCCGATTCGAAGCGGAAATTCCCGTGCGAAGCGGCTTAAAAGGCCCATTTTTGTGTACCAGCAGGGGAAAGGGAGCTTATCGGGGCTGGATTAGTGTGATCGGTGGCGCACTTCTCTGGCAGATAGCCCCAGAGCCGCACAGGCTGAAACTGTGAGTCGTCTCACGTATGAGGGGAACGAGGATCCGTAGAAATGACAAAGGGCGGTTACCCGCCCTTGTGATATGAAGAGACAAGAGGGTCAGCTGGCGGTAGCGCCACTGACATTCGTATTGGCCTTGCCCTGCTGGTAGCGCAGGTCTTCCTCTATGGTGACCTCCACTTCCAGCGGCTTGCCATCACGAAACACTGATATGGTGAGTTTGGTGCCGGGACGACTCTCGACAATTTTGTCCATGGCGGAGCGCACGCCGCTGAGCGCTTCCCCATTGATCTTGAGCAGCACATCCCCCCGTTTCAGACCTCCCTTGCTGGCCGGGCCGTCAGGATCCAGACTCTCGATCACCAGTCCGCGCAAATCACCGAGGTTCATCATGCGCGCCACTATGGGGTTGAGTTCAACGCTGGAGATGCCGAGGTAGCCGCGAATGACACGGCCGTTGGTGATCAGCTCATCCATGATCCGTTTGGCCAATCGGTAAGGGATGGCGAAGCTGATACCGTAGCTCTCCTGATTGCCGTTGAGGTGATAGGCGGCCGTGTTGATGCCCACCAGATCGCCGCGGCCATTGACCAGGGCGCCCCCCGAGTTGCCTTCGTTGATGGCCGCATCGGTTTGAAGCAGGTCCTGCCGCCCGTTGCCGTCCGGTCCCATGCTGGAGAGACCAAGGCGACCGGTCGCACTGATGATGCCCTGGGTGATGGTCTGGCCGACGTTGTAAGGGTTGCCGATAGCGAGCACAACGTCTCCCACATCCGGCTGCCTGTCGGGGTCCTGGGGGATCACCGGCAGGTTGTCCGATTCTATGTAGAGCACCGCCAGATCGGTTAACTGATCGGTTCCGACCAGCTCGGCACTGAACACCCGCCCATCCTGCAGTGCGACTATGATTTGGTCCGCATCGGCGATGACGTGATAGTTGGTCAGCACATGGCCGCGCTGATTCATGATGACACCCGAGCCCAGCCCCTGGGGTCTGAGTTCAGCCTGGTTGCCCTGATTGCGGGAGAAACTGCGGGTGTAGATGTTGACGACGGCAGGGCCGGCTCTATGAGCAGCGTAAGAGAAGCTCAGTTCACGGGCATTGGTGATGATGCCGGGGAGTTGGGCACCGCCACGGAAATCGGGAAACAGCAGCAACAGGAGAGCCGCCACGGTGAGACCGAAGCCGACAGACTTGCCCAAGTAACTGATCAAAGGTGGGATTTTCATGTCATTCTCATCCGTACATGCAGCGGGCAGAGAATAACACTATCGGTGGATAAAAATCACCCGCGGCGAGGGCCGCGGGTGTGAGGTTATTAACGGATCACCAGATAGAGAGAAGACTCCCCGCGCTGTATGTTCAGCGCCAGCACATCCGGCTTGTTTTTCAATGCCTTTGTCAGCTCGGCCAGCGAGTTTACCCGCAGGCGGTTGACGCCAATGATGATGTCGCCTTTCTGCAGACCGAAGGCCGCAGCAGGGGAGCGAGCCGCTATATCGGAGACAGCCACGCCGGTCACCGGCTCCGAGGTGGTGCTGAGCTTGGCTCCTTCCAGTGCCGGGTGCAGGACGCTTGCCAGGATCTCGCTGTCATCGGCCTTCTTCAGCATGACCTTGACGGTTTCTTCTTTGCCGTCTCGGATGAGGCCTAACGCGACCTGCTTGTCGGCACCCATGGTCGCTATCTTGGCACGCAGTTCGCCAAACGAGCGGGTGGGCTTGCCGTCGATGCTGACGATGATGTCACCAGCTTTGATGCCGGCCTTGGCGGCGGCGGAGTCAGGCATCACCTGTTTGACAAAAGCGCCGTTCTTCTTGTTGTAACCGAAGGCCTTGGCGATATCTGAGGTCAGCTCATCCCCTATAATTCCCAGCTGGCCACGGCGAACTTCACCGTACTTGACGATCTGCTCCGACAGGTCACGCACCATGTTTGACGGAATGGCAAAGCCGATACCTATGTTGCCACCGTTGGGGCCCAAAATGGCGGTATTGATGCCGATCAGCTCCCCACGCAGGTTGAGCAGGGCGCCGCCCGAGTTGCCGGAGTTGATGGCCGCATCGGTCTGGATGAAGTTTTCCAGATTTTCGATATTGAGGCCACTGCGTCCCAGGGCGCTGACGATGCCGGAGGTGACTGTCTGGCCCAGGCCAAACGGGTTGCCGATGGCCAGTGCGTAGTCGCCGACCCTCAGTTCGTCTGAATCGGCAAATTTGATCTGCACCAGATCCTCGGCCTTGATTTGCAGCAGGGCGATATCGGACTGTTTGTCTTCGCCTATCTTCTTGGCCGCATATTCACGGCCATCTTTCAGGTTGACCTTGATCTCGTCCGCCTCGTGCACGACGTGGGCGTTGGTGATCACGTAGCCCTTCTTGGCATCTATGATGACGCCTGAGCCCAGCGCCTGGAAGGGCTGCTCGCTCACCTGCTCATCAGGCATGTTGGGGCCGAAGAAAAAGCGGAATTGTTCAGGTAGACGCTGGCGAGTGATTTTCTTGCCAGAGACGGAGATATTGACCACGGCAGGCGTGACCTGTTCGAGAACCGGCGCCAGGCTCGGCATCTCCTGATTGTTCGCCAGCAAAGAGGGCAGTGCAGCCTGCACAGGGGCCGCAGACATGGCGATACCGACACTGAGGGCTAGCACACTGAGCACAGAAAGAGGTTTACGCATATGAAAAACAGCTCCCAGAAAAAGTTGCAATGCAATCGTCAAGGTCTGACCACAACACAGCGCAATTAGTTCCGCAGGGAACTAACTGGACTGCTTGAGCAGACCGGAGGCGCCAGCATAGTCACGGGGCGGTACGCCGGGTTCTTCGTTGGCCGGTGTATCGGCACTTTCTTCAAGCAGTGCTTCACGGAACAGCGGTTCCTGTGCCTTGGCCAGGAATTTGCTCTGCTCAGCCATGTGGCGATAGAGGGTTTGATACTGCTCGGCAAGCTGCTCCATCAGGGCGGCGCTGTCGGCAAAGTGGGTATTGATCTGGCCCTGGTAGCTTTCCAGCTCCGTGTGCGCTTTTTTCAGCTCTTGTTCCAGACGTCCGGCATCCCGGCTGCGCACCGTGAAGCGACCGATGATGATACCGATAATCAAGGCGGCGACAGCCAGCAGGATCCCGTTTAACAGACTCATAGATGCTCCTTGTTACAGCTAAATCAATGTGTGTTGAGGCGGCCTGGATGGCCGCTACGCCTTGATGGCACTATACCGTGCACCCCGAGAGCGTGATACCATTTTGTCCTTCATTCAGGGACTTGGAGGCGGTTGACAGGATGACCCCGCAGCAAAAATATCAGCAGGATTTGCAGCGCCCCGGCGTTGTGGCCGACCCGGCTCAGGCGATGGCCGTGACCCGCCTGGAGCGACTTTATCAGGATTTGTGCCAAAGCCCGACTCCGACCAGATCCCGCGGCCTGTTGGGCTGGTTGCAAAAGCCCAAGGCCAAGGAACCTGTCCTCGGGCTATATATGTGGGGCGGAGTGGGCAGAGGCAAGACCTGGCTGATGGATACTTTTTTCGAGAGCCTGCCGGGGACGCGAAAACTGCGTATCCACTTCCACCGTTTCATGCACAGGGTGCACGACGAACTCAAGGGGCTGACCGGGCAGGCCGATCCGCTCAAGCTCATCGCCAGCAATCTCGCCAGCGAGACAGATGTCATCTGTTTCGATGAGTTTTTTGTCTCCGACATCACGGATGCCATGTTGCTTGGCACCCTGTTCCAGGAGCTGTTTGGTCATGGGGTTGTGCTGGTGGCGACCTCCAACATCCCGCCACAGGACCTTTATCGCAATGGCCTGCAACGAGCCCGTTTTCTGCCAGCAATCGAGCTCATCGAGCGTCATTGCGAGGTACTTAACGTGGATGGTGGCATCGACTATCGCTTGCGTACCCTGGAGCAGGCAGAGATATATCACTTTCCGCTGGATCAGCAGGCAAAATCCAATCTGGACCGATATTTCCAACAGTTAACGGGTCTGGAGCAGGTCAACGCTGGCAGTGTCGAGATCAACCATCGTCAATTGACGTCGCTGGGAATGGGGGAAGGTGTGCTGTACATGGAGTTCGAGCAACTTTGCTGTACTCCTCGCTCACAGGGCGACTATATAGAGCTGGCCCGACTGTTTCACACAGTGTTGCTTGCCAATGTGCAACCCATGGGGGCGGGCACGGATGACGCGGCTCGCCGCTTCATCGCCATGGTGGACGAGTTCTATGAACGGCACGTGAAACTCATCATGTCGGCGGCTGTCCCCATGACAGAACTCTACGGGAACGGGCTGTTGAATTTCGAATTCAAACGTTGTCTTTCACGGCTTCAAGAAATGCAATCGCACGAATACCTTGCCAGAGTGCACCTTCCTTAGTCACAATACCGCGCCTGCCAGTCGGATGGGCATCTGCGGCAGGTAGGGCCGGGCGACATTTGCTAGCTTCATGGCAGTGAAATTAGCAGGTGATATTTAAGGCAACTTCACTTATAATCGCCCGGCCCACGTTACAGCTGTCGATAAGACAGCGACACTTTAAGCTTTACTTGTATTAGAAGGGGTACAGGTAGGCTATCGTTTGTTGTTTGTGGGAGAGCCCCCATAAGCAATTGGGTCTGTAACAGGTAATTGGGTTTAACTTAATGAAAACTTTCGTTGCCAAGCCAGAAACCGTAAAACGTGACTGGTACATTGTGGACGCAGAGGGTAAAACTCTGGGTCGTATCGCAACCGAGATCGCTTCTCGTCTGCGTGGTAAGCACAAAGCTGAATATACTCCGCACGTTGACACCGGTGATTACATCATCGTTGTAAACGCTGAGAAGGTACATGTAACCGGTAAGAAATTTACCGATAAAATCTACCATTCTCACTCCGGTTTCCCGGGTGGTATCAAGTCAATCAGCTTCGACAAGCTGATCAAGCGTAAGCCGGAAATGGTAATCGAAGCTGCTGTCAAAGGTATGCTGCCGAAGGGTCCTCTGGGCCGTGCCATGTTCCGTAAACTGAAAGTTTACGCAGGCGCCGAGCATGCTCATGCTGCTCAGCAACCTCAAGTACTGGATATCTAATCGGGAACTGGCAACATGGCAGAAAATCAATACTACGGTACCGGCCGTCGCAAAAGCTCCACTGCTCGCGTGTTTATCAAAGCGGGTAGCGGTAAAATCGTAATCAACCAGCGCTCCCTGGAGCAGTACTTTGGCCGTCCGACTGCCCGCATGGTAGTTCGTCAGCCGCTGGAACTGGTTGAGATGACCGAGAAACTGGATCTGTACATCACCGTTAATGGTGGTGGCATCTCCGGCCAAGCTGGTGCGATCCGTCACGGTATCACTCGTGCTCTGATGCAGTACGATGAAACCCTGCGCGCCGAACTGCGTAAAGCAGGCTTTGTTACTCGCGATGCCCGTAAGGTTGAGCGTAAGAAAGTCGGTCTGCACAAAGCTCGTAAGCGTCCGCAGTACTCCAAGCGTTAATTCGCTTTTTGTACTCACTCTCACGAGTGTCAAAAAAGCCTGGCCATGTGCCAGGCTTTTTTTATTGGTAATATTACCTACGCCAATGCTAACACCACGTCACAAAAGACAAAAAAATGTATATTTATTGTTTTTGCCCTTCGCTGGTCTTTCTTGTCAAGTTGTTATCTTTTCTTTAAAATTCCCTCGGTTTTTCTGTGACAATTGTAACTCCGCTTCCGCCGCTGTTGTCACGGAAGAAGGGGAACAGGGACACAATAAGAATGTGCGGAGTCCACATGGGAGAGTTTTTGGATGAGCAATGCGCCAGTTGATACCGGTCGCCGCAGATTTCTTACCTGGTCAACGGTTGCCGTTGGTGGGGTAGGAGCTGCTTTTACCGCAGTGCCGTTTATAAAGTCATGGAACCCGAGTGCCAAGGCCAAAGCGGCGGGCGCTCCGGTAGAAGTGGATATCAGTAAGTTGGAACCAGGCCAGCTCATCCGTGTTGAGTGGCGAGGCAAACCGGTCTGGGTGGTGAAACGCACCAAGCAGACGCTGGATGCACTGGCGGCTCACGATGGCCAGCTGCGGGATCCCGCATCTGACGAACCACAGCAGCCGGATTATGCCCATAACGGCTACAGATCCATCAAACCCGAAATCTTTGTTGCGGTCGGCATTTGTACCCATCTGGGATGCTCTCCTTCCTACCTGCCGGATAACTTCGGTGAGCAGGTTCAAGGCGTGACCTCCGGATTCTTCTGCCCGTGCCATGGCTCCAAGTTCGACATGGCTGGTCGAGTGTTCCAGGGGGTGCCTGCACCCTTGAACCTGGTCATTCCGCCGTACCAATATCTTAGCGACACCACCATCCTGGTCGGTGCCGATGATGGCAAGGAGGCCTGACCATGTTTTCCAAACTGATGGGCTGGATTGACTATCGCTTTCCGCTCACTGCCATGTACAACGACCATATGGCCAAGTACCCGGCACCAAAGAACCTGAATTTCTGGTACTTCTTTGGCTCGCTGGCCATGTTGGTACTGGTCAATCAGATCATCACCGGCATCTGGCTGACCATGAACTACAACCCTTCTGCTGAGGGAGCCTTTGCCTCAGTCGAATACATAATGCGGGATGTGGACTACGGCTGGCTGCTGCGCTACATGCACTCCACCGGGGCCTCTGCGTTCTTTGTCGTTGTGTATCTGCACATGTTCCGCGGCATGATCTATGGCTCTTATCAGAAGCCGCGTGAGTTGCTCTGGATCTTCGGCATGCTGATCTTTCTGGTGCTGATGGCGGAAGCCTTCATGGGATATCTGCTGCCCTGGGGCCAGATGTCATTCTGGGGGGCTCAGGTCATCATCTCGTTGTTTGGTGCCATTCCGGTGATCGGAGAGGATCTGACCCTGTGGATCCGTGGTGACTATGTCATCTCGGGGGCGACCCTGAACCGCTTCTTCGCGCTGCATGTCATAGCGTTGCCGCTGGTGCTGGTGATGTTGGTGGCCATGCATATACTGGCGTTGCACGAAGTGGGTTCCAACAACCCTGACGGCATCGACATCAAGAAGCACAAGGATGCTAACGGCTGGCCGCTGGATGCGGTGGCTTTCCACCCTTACTTCACCGTCAAGGACATGATCGGCGTGGCCGGTTTCCTGTTCTTCTTCTGCGCCATCATCTTCTTCAAGCCGGATATGTGGGGCTACTTCCTCGAGAAGCCGAACTTTGAAGTGGCCAATGGTCTGAAGACGCCGGCGCATATCGCTCCTGTGTGGTACTTCACTCCTTTCTACGCCATCCTGCGGGCGGTGCCGGACAAGTTGCTCGGTGTCATCATGATGGGTCTCTCCATCGTAGTGCTGTTCCTGCTGCCTTGGCTGGATCGCTGCAAGGTGCGCTCCGTTCGCTATCGCAGTACGCTGCACAAGCTGAATATCGCCCAGTTCGTGGTCTGCTTCGTCATTCTCGGTATCCTCGGCGTCTTGCCATCGACCCCGACCTTGACCCTGGTTGCCCAGTTCTGCTCGCTGGGGTATTTCGGGTTCTTTGTCCTGCTGTTCTTCTACAGCAAGAATGAGCGTACCAAGCCGCTGCCGGAGAGGGTGACATTCAAATGAAAAGAATAATATTTGCAGTGCTGGCCCTGCTGCCCAGCCTGGCGCTTGCTGCTGGCGGTACTTTTCCACTGGACAAGGCCGACTATGACCTGAGTGACAAGGCGTCTCTGCAGCGTGGTGCCACGACCTTCATGAACTACTGTGCCGGTTGTCACTCTACCCAGTACCAGCGCTACAACCGCGTTGCGCAAGACCTGGGGATTCCTGATGAGCTGATGAGGGAAAATCTTATCTTCACGGGAGCCCAAATCGGCGATCTGATGAAAATCTCCATGTCGGAGAAGGATGCGGCCAAGTGGTTTGGTGCACCGCCTCCCGATCTGACGCTGGTAGCGAGGGTGCGCGGGGCTGACTGGGTTTATACCTATTTGCGCTCTTTCTATGTGGATGAGACTCGTCCGTTTGGCGTGAACAACGCTGTTTTCCCGTCCGTGGGTATGCCTCACGTGCTGGAGCCGCTGCAAGGCACGCCCCGTGCCGAGTTTGCGACTCACACTGTGGACGGGGTGGACGTACAGCAGGTTGTCAGTGTCAAATCTGACGGCAACGGTGAAATGAATAACGAAGAGTATGATCAGACGGTACTGGATCTGGTAAACTTCTTGGTCTACTCGGCTGAACCGGTACAACAGGAGCGCGAACGCATGGGCTTCTGGGTACTTGGATTCATCGTAATCTTCTTCATCTTCACTGTGCTGTTGAAGAAGGAATTCTGGCGCGACGTTCACTAAGCGACCAGATCCGGGTAATATAATGCACGGCAATGAAGACCAAGATGCTTCATTGCCGTTTCTGCTTTTTAATGACGGGAGGGTTCAATGGCTGTAGCTGCCAATAAGCGTTCGGTAATGACGCTGTTTTCCGGTGCCAACGATATGTTCAGCCATCAGGTGCGTATTGTCCTGGCGGAGAAGGGTGTTAGCGTAGATATTTGCCAGGTTGACCCAAGCAACTTGCCAGATGAGCTGGCCGAGCTGAACCCGTACAACACTGTACCGACTCTGGTCGATCGTGAGCTGGCACTGTACACCTCACGCATCATCATGGAGTATCTGGACGAGCGCTTCCCGCACCCGCCCCTGATGCCGGTTTACCCGGTTGCCCGTGGTAACAGCCGTCTGATGATGCATCGCATCGAGCTGGACTGGTACTCCCTGGCCGACAAGATCATGGCAGGTACCGATGTCGATGCGGCGCGTGCCGAATTGCGTGACAACCTGCTGGCCATCGCGCCTATCTTCGGTGAAATGCCGTATTTCATGAGCGAAGAGTTCGGTCTGGTCGATTGCTACATGGCACCGCTGTTGTGGCGTCTGCCCAGTCTGGGGATCGATTTCGCCGGTCGTGGTGCCAAAGAGCTGAAAGCCTATATGGTTCGTCTGTTCGAGCGTGAATCCTTCCAGGCTTCATTGACTGAAGCTGAACGTGAGATCCGCGCTGGCGTATGAGCATGGAACCAACAATGACACCCAGTCGCCCGTATCTGTTACGGGCGTTCTTTGACTGGTTGCTGGATAACGAGCTGACTCCGCATCTGGTGGTCAACGTCAATATCCCCCATGTGATGGTGCCGATGCAGTTTGTTCAGGATGGACAGATAGTCTTGAACATAGCGCCGCGTGCTGTGGGGCAGTTCCACATGGACAATGAAGCGGTCAGCTTCAGCGCCCGTTTTGGCGGTGTCTCCCAGCAGGTTTATATCCCTATGGCTGCCATATTGGCCATTCATGCCAGGGAAAATGGCGTGGGTACCCTGTTCCCGCCCGAGCCAGGTTATGACCTCTGGCTGGAGCAGGCCGAGGCACCGGTGGAGCCCGAGCCGGAACCACCGCGGCCGACCGGTCGGCCGACGCTGAAAGTCATCAAATAAAAAAACGCAGCCAACTGGCTGCGTTTTTTTATTTCTCTTTGCTACCTGCTTGCTCAGTTCTGGGCGAACTCGAACGCTTTGATCACGCGCTTCACGCCACTGACGTGGCGAGCGATCTCAACGGCCTGGTCCCCTTCCTGGCGAGTCACCAGGCCAATCAGGAACACCTCGCCGTTCTCGGTGGCCACCTTGACCTTGGCGCTGACGAAGTTTTTGGCCCCCAGCATGTCTGCACGGACCTTGGAAGTGATCCAGGAGTCATTGCTGCGCACTCCTATGTTGACTGGCTGGCCGAGTCGCAGCTCATTGTAGACGTGGCGTACGCCGTCGATACGGGCCACGACCTTGCCTGCTTCGAGCTTGTATGCGTCAGAAGGTGTCTGGCCGACCAGCAGTACGCGGCCGTTGTTGCTGTAGACGCTGATCTTGCTGGCTGCACTCAAGGGTTTGTTGTCGGCCAATAGATTGGCAGCTTTCAGTTCGATGGCCTGATCATCCCACTGGGCACCCAGAGTGCGGCGATCGCCGGAAGCCTTGGCAGTGCCTGCGGCACCGCCTACTACCACGGCTGCGCAGCCTTGCAGCAGCAGGGTGCCAGCCAGCAGGCCAAGCAGGAGAGTTTGCTTCTTCATGGTTTCAATCTTCCTGTTGCGGGAAAAGTGTCTGGTCGATGAGATCACACAGGCAGTGCAGGGTCAACAGGTTAACCTCCAGAATACGGGGGCGTCGGGCGGATGGTACCCGGATCTCCACATCGTTGGGACCGAGCAGCCCGGCGATTTCCCCACCGTCGCCGCCACCGAGTACCACTATGGTCATATCCCGTGAAAGGGCGGCCTCTGCGGCCTTGATCAGGCTGCGGCTGTTGCCTGTCGTAGTGATGACCACCAGGATGTCGCCGGCTTGCCCCAGGGCTCTGATCTGTTTGGCATAGACCTCTTCGAAGCCATGATCGGTGGCGATGGCGCTGATGGTGGCCATGTCTGGGGTCAGTGCCATGCCGGGCAGGGAAGGGCGTTCGGTCTCGTAACAGTTGACCAGCTCGGAGATGAACAGCTGGGCCAGCGCCGCAGAGGGACCATTACCGCATGCCATCACCTTGTGGCCATTGAGCAGACAGATGGTCAGCATCTGGGCCGCAGTATGGATAGCGTCCGGTAGCGCCTCGGCGGCGGCAATTTTGGTCTGGATGCTTTCGGTGTAGTTTTCTTTGATGCGGTCAGTCATAGGGTCCTCTTAAAATGCGTTCTGGATCCAGTTCGGCTGGTCATCCTCAAACGCGATCACATCGAATCGGCAGGCCTGACTGGCCTCGTTGATGGCATGTTGCGTTAAATAATGGCGCGCTGCCAGCACGATCTTGTGCTGTTTGCGCCGGGTGACAGAGCTGGCGGCCCCGCCATGGCTGGCATGAGCGCGGTATCTGACCTCAACAAACACCAGGGTATTCCCCTGGCGCATGATGAGATCGATTTCGCCGCCGCGGCAGCGGTAGTTGCGCGTCACGGGTTGCAGGCCGCGAGCCTGCAACCAGCGTTCCGCTACTTGCTCAAAGTGTTGTCCCTTGCTCGTCGGTGACAGAAACAGGTTCTGCCACTGCTGGCTCATCCGTGCCAATAGATCCTTCATTGGGGGCTCCCTCAAGCTGAGGTGCTGCACTGTCGCTGACTAGTGCACCATTCTGGTAGGTGGCCCAATCCAGTACCCGCACAATGTTGCCATTGGCATCCACGCTCAGTTGTCCGCTCATGCCTGGTTGTTGCATGGCATTGACCTTGCGCATCTGCTGCAGGTTTTCTGCCAGGCTGACGGCATCGTAGCCCAGTGCGAACAGGCGCATCAGGTCACCCTGGGTCTGCGGCCAGAGCAGTGCGATCTGCTCCCGTTGCTGCTCGTAGCCACCCAGCATTAGCGGCATGTCTGAGATGTGCATACCATTGAGCTCGGAGGCGACCTCTGTGGTGGCGCTGTCGTAGCTGCGTGAGCTGCTGTAGATGGGCAGGCTGCCCATGGGATTGACCGAGATGTCCACGTAGGGCTTGATCATCCGGGTCTCTAGGCTATTGGCGACCACGTAGACCACATCTATGCTGCGTGGCGCGGCTGCGGATAGTTGTACCACCTCCCCGGCCCGTGCGGTCGAGCGACCACTCAGAGCATTCTTGACCATGCCCTGCACTTCGTTACGAGCACCAAAGGTGGCCACGACCGGCTTGTCCTGACTCACTGTGGCCCATGCCTGCTCGAATGCCTTGATACTGCTGTAGCCAATTCGGCCCTGGGCAGCGATCAGCAGCGGTTTTCGGTAACCCTGACCGTAGAGATATTGCGCTGCCTGGGCTGCATCGGCAGCGGCAGAGAGCGAGAAGTAGAAGGTGCTGTCGTTGACGATAGGTTTGTCCAACTCGTTCAGCGCCAGCACGGGCACGGTCGGATTGGCCTTGAGCAGCTCCTCGACTCTGTCCTTGAGCAGCGGGCCAATGATCATGTTGGCCCCTTCCTGGATGGCTTGCTTGTAGAGTTCGCCCATCGCCTTGGTCTGGGTGTCGTAGAAGTTCAGGGTAAATTGGCTCTGATTCTCCTTGTAAGACATCAACATACCGTTGCGAATGGCGGCGCCCTGCGGCTCGAGATTGCCCGAGAGCGGCAGGAACACGGCGATCTGCTGCAGCGCATTGATGTGGCTGGTGGCGAGATCTCCCAGACCGGCTGGCATGTCTTTCTGGGCCGGGTGGTCAGGGAAAGCCTGTTTCCATCCTGCCAGCTGACGTGCCAGCTGACTGGGCTGGGCACCGAACTCGTTAACCAGTGCCGCCAGTCGCAGCCAACCTGTGGTCACGTCAGGGGCTGGTGCCTCTTCCAGTGCCTGCAAGGTGGAAGGCGTCATGCTTTTCAGCAGAGACCAGATTTGCTGATGGTTGGTCGCCAGCTCATTCTGGGCCAGATAGGGCTCCATCAAGATCAGCGACTTGGCTGCACCAAACTTGTTGTTGATATCCAGCTGCAGTACTACCCGCTGGCGATACCAATTTTTCTGCGTATCGGCATCCAGCGGCACGTCGGGTTTGCCCTCCAGCAGGATCAGCGCCTGGTTGGCGTTGCCCTGGGCGAGCAACAGATGTGCCTGCAACAGTTGCAGCTGCGCTTTCTGCTCCGCGCTCTGGGCCTGCTTCTGTAGTTGCTGGTATAGCGCCGATGCCGGCTTGGCCTGGCCGAGTGCCAAGTAGCTGCGTGCCGCCATCACCTGCCAGGTAAAGGCTTCGGCAGGTTTGACAGGATCCACCTGCTCCAGATACCACTGGGCATTTTTGGTCAGATCCGAGAAGGCCGACGGCATACCTGGCTGCCCGGAAGGTTGATTGGGCCCCGACGCACAGGCGGCGAGCAGTGCTGCCGCGAGTATGATGCCGAAGAGTCGTGATACACTTAGCTGCTTTGTAACCCGGTTCAAGTTCATTCCCCGACCAGTGTTGAAGTTCCCCATAGTGTAAACGGGCCAATATGGCGACACAATTGTCGGGACACTCGGAGATCCCATGAGTGACATCCCAACCCTGTATATAGTCCCCACTCCGATCGGTAATCTGGCGGACATTACCCAGCGTGCATTGGACATTTTACGCAGTGTCGATCTGGTGGCTGCCGAGGATACGCGTCATACCGGTATCCTGCTGAGCCACTACCAAATCTCGGTACCCACCTTCGCGCTGCACGATCATAACGAGCAGCAGAAAGCCGATGTGCTGATCGGCCGGATCAAGGAAGGCAAGACCGTCGCCCTGGTTTCCGATGCGGGGACTCCGCTCATCAGCGACCCAGGCTACCACTTGGTCACCCGCTGTCGCGAAGCAGGCGTAAAGGTGGTACCACTGCCTGGTCCTTGTGCCGCCATCACGGCCCTGAGCGCCGCCGGTTTGCCGACCGACCGCTTCGCCTTCGAAGGATTTTTGCCCGCCAAAAGCAAAGGGCGTGATGACAGATTGCAGGCCGTGATCGAAGACACCCGCTCACTGGTATTTTATGAATCCCCACGTCGGGTGCAGGATACGGTAGAAGCGATTGCTCGCATTCTGGGCGAGCGTCAGGTGGTGGTGTGTCGCGAATTGACCAAGACCTTTGAATCCATCCATGGTCTGCCCGCTTCCGAGATGCTGACCTGGCTTGGTCAGGATGATAATCGCTGCCGTGGCGAGATAGTGCTGGTGGTAGCGGGAGCCAGCAAAACGGAAGAAGAGCTGCCCGCCGAGGCGATCCGTACCCTGGGGTTGCTGGTGACCGAGTTGCCACTGAAAAAAGCGGCTGCGCTCACCGCAGAAATCCATGGTGTGAAGAAAAATGCCCTCTACAAGTACGGATTAGAGCACTATTAATTGCTGTAAACGGGAATTGCCGGTTTACCCCACAGTGTCACGAGGCTATAATCCGCGCCTCGGAGTCGGCTGGGCAATCGCTGCTTCGTCGTTGTGTCCCTCGGGACAGACGGGCGGAGGGGAGGAAAGTCCGGGCTTCATAGGGCAGGGTGCCAGGTAACGCCTGGGGGGCGTGAGCCCACGACCAGTGCAACAGAGAGCAAACCGCCGATGGCCCGCAAGGGATCAGGTAAGGGTGAAAGGGTGCGGTAAGAGCGCACCGCGCGTCTGGTAACAGTTCGTGGCACGGTAAACTCCACCCGAAGCAAGACCAAATAGGCCCCTATTGGCGCGGCCCGCGTTGGGGGCGGGTAGGTTGCTTGAGCCAGCGAGCGATTGCTGGCCTAGAGGAATGATTGCTACCCGGGGCAACCCGGTACAGAACCCGGCTTACAGGCCGACTCCGACCTATTCAAGGTATGCAAGTACCTTAAAATCCCGGCACTTTCTGGTGCCGGGATTTTTATTTTTGGGTTGCCAGACGGCCTCGTGGCGCCTTTCAGGGTTTTGTAATAAAGTTCTCGCCCATTCTGGTCGCTCTATATCGGCTGGACTATTTGTACCGATCACATGGCTGGCCTGATAGATGTCTCTGTGGCAGTAAGGCGAGATAAAAATGGCTAAGGTGGATTCTTAATGTCATCAAGCGGCGTAATGCTCACACCTTCTCGGTTGCTTTGTGCTGAGCGGGGCAAAACCCTTCCCCATTATGATCTTCTGGGTGTCGAACGAGCAGACCAGGAGCGACTCAAACAAGTAAATGCCCAGTTGGGGACATTTTCCCTGCAGGCTGCAGGCTGCATGGCTCAGCTGTTCAATAGCGCTGACTGCGAGCTGACTTATCAGGAGTTCATCGCCGTTTCATCCCCGGAACATGACGATGGCTTGATCTGGGTTGAGGCCCGTAGTCCGCTTGATACCCAACGGGCCGCTTATTTTTCCATATCCCCTTCCGTTATCTATCGTTTGGCGGTGCTCTTCTTCGGCGGCTCTTTACGCAATCAGGGAGAAACCGCCTCTCATAGCAAAGGATTGACGGATACCGAGCAACGCCTGGTGTTGCGTCTTTGCCAATATCAGGTCGACATCTGGTCTTCCTGCCTGGGGCTGGGTGATCTCGAGTGGCAATTGACTTTGATTACACGTGATGTACTCCCGGTGTCACGACTGTGGATGGCCGCTGCCACCCTGACGGTGGGGAGCTTTTCCCATGGTTGGCAGTTGTGGCTGGTTCCACCCGCTGAGAGTACAGGTCCTGCGGCAGGGAACACCTTGCAAGATGGCGCTTTGGAGCAGGCACTGACACACATTCCCACACGTTTGCGCGTGGTGATGGGGCAGTTGTCCATGACGCTGGCCGACCTGGAGTGTCTCAAGGTGGGCGATGTGCTCTCGCTGGATTTACCGGAATTGGTGCCAGCCCTGATTGGTAACCGTCCCTGTTTTAGTGGACGTATCGCTGAACATAAAGGCAGCCTGGTTTATCAGGTCGCGACGGTCGTAGAGGAATAATCAAATCATGAACGAGCACACTATGAATGACCCGCTGGATTTGGATGGTCTGGATCAACTGTTTGGTGATGATATCAGCATGCCGAGTGCGGCAGACTATATGGCTCCCACCAGTAGCAGCAAACAGCGGGATCTCTCCTTCTTTCGCCAGATCCCGGTCAAGGTAACGCTGGAGGTGGCCAGTACCGAGGTCTCGCTGGGGGAATTGATGCGAGTAGAAGAAGGGGCTGTTATCGAGCTCGATAAATTGGCAGGTGAGCCGCTTGACGTACGGGTAAATGGCCGCCTGCTGGCCAAGGGGGAAGTCGTTGTGGTCAATGGTAAATATGGTCTGCGTCTGGTGGATGTGATCGACACCAATCTGCTGGGCGGTATGGACGACTGATGCGCCACCTGCTGTTTGCTCTGCTGTTGTGTTCGCTGCCCAGTTGGGGGGCAGACATGACATTGTTCTCGGTTTTACCGGGGGCGGAAGGTGGGGAGGACTACAACATCAAGTTGCAGATCCTGTTCTTTATGACCCTTTTGGGGCTCCTTCCGACGCTATTGCTCATGATGACCAGCTTTACCCGGATCATCATAGTGCTGGCGATTCTGCGCCAGGCGATGGGCTTGCAGCAGAGCCCTCCCAACCGTGTACTGATAGGCATCAGCTTGATATTGACGATAGTGATCATGCGCCCTGTGTGGACTGACATGTATCAGCATGCATTCATCCCTTACGACCAGAATGAAATTAGCCTGTCGGAGGGGATTGCTCGGGCTGAAAAGCCCTTGCGTCATTTTATGCTGGCGCAGACCCGCGAACCGGATCTGGAACAGATGCTGCGGATCTCCGGTGAGCCCACCTCCCTCACCAAGGCCGAGGTTCCGTTTGGGGTCTTGCTGCCTGCTTTTGTGCTGAGTGAACTGAATACGGCCTTCCAGATAGGATTTATGTTGTTTATCCCCTTTCTGGTGATAGATCTGGTCGTTGCCAGCGTACTGATGGCGATGGGGATGATGATGCTTTCGCCCCTTATCATCTCGTTACCATTCAAGCTGATGGTGTTCGTGCTGGTGGATGGCTGGTCCATGACGGTAGGTACCCTCGCAGCTAGCTTTGGTAGTGGAGGCTGACGTGACACCAGAGCAGAGTGTGGCGCTCATTGGTGGTGCCGTTAACCTGGTGGTGGTGATGGTTTCGGTACTGATTGTACCGAGCCTGATCGTCGGTCTGGTCGTCAGCGTGTTTCAGGCGGCTACCCAGATCCAGGAGCAAACACTCAGCTTCTTGCCACGTTTTTTGGTGACTTTGATGACGCTCATCTTCACCGGCAACTGGTTGCTCTCCCAAATCACGACCTTGTTCCACGATCTGTTTCTGAAGATACCCGGGCTTATTGGATGAATTCCCTGCTGTCTCTCAGTGCTGCCGACCTGACGGCTTGGCTGGGGCAGTGGTGGTGGCCATTCATCCGGATTGCTACCGCATTTTGGGTTATGCCGGTATTTGGTGATGGTCGGATCCCGCCACAAGTGCGTTTGCTCTTCGCCTTCATTATCAGCCTGTTGATCGCTCCCATGTTAAAAGAGATGCCAGTGGTCGATCCTTTCAGCACTGGTGCCCTGGTGCTGACTGTGGAGCAACTGTTGTTCGGGCTGCTGTTCGGACTCTGTGTCCAGATGTTGTTCATGATCATGACTATGGCTGGGCAGATCCTCTCCATGCAGATGGGCCTTGCGATGGCAGTGATGAATGACCCCAGCAACGGAGATTCTGCACCTATCGTCAGCCAGCTGATGCTTATCTTCTGCTCACTGTTGTTTCTTGGGCTCAATGGTCATCTGGTCACTCTGGATGTGCTGGTACAGAGTTTGCGCAGCTGGCCACCGGGATCTTCGCTCGACTTGCTGGATATGAAAGGGGTCATAGGTTTGTTTGGCTGGTGTATCGGTGCCGCATTGATCCTGACCTTGCCTGCGGTGGTGGCCATGTTGATGGTCAACCTGACCTTCGGGGTCATGAACCGCACTGCGCCATCCCTGAACATCTTTTCGCTGGGTTTTCCCATGACCTTGTTGCTCGGGTTGGTGACCATGGCTATTTCCATCAGTGGAGTACCGGCCCGCTATCTTGACCTGGTGACGCATGTGCTGGGGCAGCTCAGGGCTCTGACCCCGTCATGAGCCAGAATAGCGCCCAGGATAAAACCGAAGAGGCCTCTTCCCAGAAACTGCGCAAGGCGCGGGAAGAGGGACAGATAGCGCGCTCCAAGGAGCTGAGCTCTGCCGGGCTGTTGCTGCTGGGGGGCCTCGCTATGCAATGGATGGTGCCCAGCTTTGGCCACTTCTTTGCCGAGTTGATGAAACGTCCTCAACGTTTTGACTGGCAAGGTGCCCGTGATCCGCAAATGATGATTCACTGGACGGCTGAAGCCCTGCTCAGCATGTTGTGGGTGCTGCTACCTCTGTTCGGTTTTCTGGCGTTGTTGCTGGTACTGCTCAGCATAGTGCCAGGTGGTATGGTGCTGACCTGGAAGAAATTACTGCCCAGCGCAGAGGAGCTCAATCCGCTCAAGGGGCTCAAGCGGATGTTCTCAACTCACAGCCTGATGGAACTGCTGAAGTCAGTGCTCAAGATCCTGCTGATTGGCTCAACGTTGGCACTGATGCTGCAACACCAATGGCCCTTGCTGATGATGATGAACCGCATGCCGCCCCAGGCTGCGATGGAGCAGGCGCTGCAGATCCTCTCTCAGGCATTTATTTTGCTTGGCAGTGTGCAGATGCTGATTGCAGTACTGGACGTGCCGTATCAGCGTTGGTCCCTGAACAAACAACTGAGAATGACCAAACAAGAGGTCAAGGATGAGCACAAAAACAGTGAAGGGCGGCCCGAGATAAAGGCCAAGATCCGCCAGGTACAAGGGATGCTTGCCCGGGCTCGTATCGAACAGCGTGTACCACAGGCAGATGTGATTATCGTCAACCCGACCCACTATGCGGTGGCCATTAAATATGATCCTGAGCGGGCAAATGCCCCCTACGTGATTGCCAAAGGGGTTGACGGCATGGCGGAACGGATCCGCCAGGTCGCAAAGCAGCACGACAAGATGGTCATGAGTCTGCCGGATCTGACCCGGGCCATCTATTACTCCACCCGGGTCGACCAGGAAGTGCCTGCGGGTCTTTATACCGCGGTGGCTTATGTGCTGAACCATGTATTGCAGTTACGGGCCTATGCGGCAGGCAAGGGGAAAAAACCTACTCCTCTTGCCCCTTTGCATGTGCCGCCCGAGTTACGTCAACCTGAGAGGTAAGTTGTGAACTGGCGTGTATTGACCCAATCCTACACCGCGATCCCCATGCTGCTCCTGGCCATACTGGCCATGATGATCTTGCCTCTGCCCGGTTGGCTGCTGGATGTCCTGTTCACGTTCAACATAGTGTTGGCGGTTCTGGTACTGCTGGTTTCTGTCTCGGCCCGTCGCCCGCTCGATTTCTCCGTCTTCCCCACAGTGTTGCTGGTGGCAACACTGATGCGGTTGTCGCTCAACGTTGCCTCTACCCGAGTCGTCTTGTTGCATGGTCACGAGGGGCATGAGGCTGCCGGTAAGGTTATTCAGGCCTTCGGGGAAGTAGTCATCGGCGGTAACTATGTCGTCGGTCTGGTGGTCTTCGTGATCCTGATGATCATCAACTTCGTGGTGATCACCAAGGGTGGCGAGCGGATATCCGAGGTATCCGCTCGTTTCACCCTGGATGCAATGCCTGGTAAACAGATGGCGATCGATGCCGATCTCAACGCCGGTACCATGGATCAGCATCAGGCGCGTGCGCGGCGGGAGGAGATAGCCAGGGAGGCTGACTTCTACGGTGCGATGGACGGTGCGTCCAAGTTTGTACGCGGCGATGCCATCGCCGGCTTGCTGGTGTTGATCATCAACCTGGTGGGTGGTTTGGCCATCGGTATTTTCCAGCACTCGCTACCGGTTGCCGAGGCCTTCCAGAGTTATGCCCTGCTCACCATAGGTGACGGTCTGGTCGCCCAGATCCCTTCTTTGCTGATGTCTACCGCCGCTGCCATCATAGTGACTCGGGTCAGCGATGAAGGCGAGATGTCGGATCAGGTGGGTCAGCAGATCCTGGCATCGCCGCGGGTTATCTATACCGCTGCGGCCATCATGCTGATCCTGGGGCTGGTCCCTGGCATGCCTATGCTGGCTTTTCTCAGCTTTGCCGCCGTGCTGGCATGGGCAGGTTGGAGTGTCAGCAAGCGTCGGGTCAATGATCCTGACCTTGATGCAGCCCAGGAGCTGACGCGCCAGATGGTGCAGTCCGAGCCACAGGGACTGGAGTGGCAGGACCTGCCTCCTGTCGATGCGGTCGCCATTGAGCTGGGCTATCGGCTGGTGCCTTTGGCAGAAGCGGACAAGGGGGCCGAACTGCTTGCCCGGGTAAGGGGTATTCGCAAGACCCTGTCCGAGCAATATGGCTTCCTGCTACCCGAGATCCGGGTGCGTGACAACTTGCAGTTACAACCCGATCAATACCGGATCAAGTTGTCCGGTGTGGCACTTGCGGCTGGTAACGTCGACTGTCAGCGACTGATGGCCATCAGCAGTGGGGAGACGTATGGAGTCCTGGACGGTGAGCTGACCCAGGATCCCGCCTATGGTATGAATGCAGTCTGGATCTCGCCGGAGAACAAGGCCAAGGCCTTGAACCTGGGTTATTCTGTAGTCGATTCCGCGACAGTTATCGCCACTCATACCAGCAAGCTGTTGAGAGAGCAGCTTGATTCTCTGTTTGGTCATGATGAGGTGGGCAAGTTGGGCCAATATCTGGCTACCCAGTCACCCCGTCTGGCAGAAGAACTTAATCTGGCGCTGACCCAGATGCAGCAACTGAGGGTTTTCCGACAATTGCTCAAGGAGCAGATCAGCCTCACCGATATTCGAACCATTGCTACCACCTTGCTGGATGCGAGCGAGTTGACCAAGGATCCTGTCTTGTTGGCATCCGATGTCAGATGTGCCTTGAAACGCCAGATTGTCAGACAGGCAATAGGTTCGCGCGATATTTTGGCCGCGTTTACTCTGGATGACCGTTTGGAGCAGACTCTGTTGGCAGCCATGAGCCAGTCTCAACAGCAGGGCAAGATCCAGCTGGACAGCTTCCCGGTTGATCCTCAATTGCTGGCACAGTTACAGCAAAATATGCCGTTGGTGAAAGAACAGTTGCAACAGCAAGGTCATGCTCCGGTATTGGTTGTGATGCCGCAGCTCAGGCCCTTGATGGCACGATATGCTCGCTCCTTTTCAAAAGGTCTCAAAGTGCTCTCTTATAATGAAATTCCAGAAGAGCTGAGGGTGGAGGTTATTGGAACATTAGGCTGAAGCTGAGCTGCCATGTTTATGGGGTGACGGGAAGTTGATATTCCGCATATCTACTTGAATTGTCATTGGAAGCCGTTATGATGTGACTGTTTTTGACGCACAAAGTGTTAAAAATAAATAACAAATATAACAATTCACATGTGTTACACAGCTATCACCGGATAGGTGGAGCTGTCTTGTCCCACTACGGACAGTCGCATGATAAAGGCAAACTGAACTGAAAAGTCAGGACGCAAAGCCTCCGGTCTAATAGCAGTAATGCTAATGATAGCGGGGTTACCAAGGCCATTGTTACCGCCTTGATACCACTCTCTGCATAAATGAGACGCCCATTAGAGGCGCCATTTCTAGCATGGTGCGCTTTTATTTTTGACACATCAGTTCTGTTGATTGGTTTGTCCACAATCACGGGTTCGGGTTCATATGCTTTCGGATTTATCTATCAAGAAAAACTCAAGACCCATTGGTATTGAGAGCGCCCCTCATTTGTTATTAATCAGACCTTCGTTATCAAATGGAAACGATATTGAGGGGATATTGTTGGCGCAGGGATACGCTGTCTCCTGCGTTGATTCGATCAAGAAGTCTAAATTAATTCTCGCCAATAACCCAGTTGCTCTGATCTTGCTCGATATGGATGTCATGACCGAGGCTGGTCCCCAATTAGTGCATGAATTCTGCGACGTCGACTGCGTCATTTTGGTGAATGAACAGCAGGCTTATCTCGCGGCAGAAGCCATGGGGGCAGGGGCTATTGACTACATTGTCAAACCATTTAGCTGCCAGCAAATGCTCGAGGCGGTGAGGGGAGCGTTGCGTCTGCGCCAATCCATTCCCAATCTGATTGCGACCTCCGCCATGAGCCTGCAGGTGCTGCAACTTGCCCGTCGTGCAGCCAAGACGTCCGCTACCATCCTCATTGGTGGGGAATCGGGAACGGGCAAGGAGCGACTGGCTCGCTATATCCACGATATGTCCAATCGTGCCGGCAAGCCTTTTATCGCTATTAACTGCGCCGCCATTCCGGAATCCATGCTTGAGTCCATCTTGTTTGGCCATAACAAGGGGGCGTTCACTGGGGCGACAGGTACTCAACCGGGCAAATTTGAGCTGGCACAGGGTGGGACGCTGCTACTCGATGAAATTTCTGAGTTGCCGTTGTCGCTTCAGGCCAAACTGCTGCGTGTTTTACAAGAGAAGGAGGTCGAGCGGCTCGGCAGTCACCAAACTATCACGCTGGATGTGCGGATTATCGCTGCCAGCAACAAGGATATACGGACTCTCGTTGCCATGGGCCAGTTTCGGGAAGATCTGTTTTATCGCCTCGACGTGCTTCCCATGAGTTGGCCAGCGCTACGGGAGCGCCCGGATGACATACTGCCACTGGCCGAATATTTCATTGAGCGGCACGCACCTCAGCAAGGCTATCGTTTGAGCGAAAATGCCCGTAAGCAGCTGTTGGCGTATGGTTGGCCTGGTAATGTCCGGGAGCTGGATAATGTCATGCAACGTTCATTAATCATGGCTCGCGGATTGCATATTCAGGCAGTCGATTTGATGCTGCCCAGTTACACCATTGAATCAGACGATGCGTTACCGGAAGCGTTTTCCTCCCCGGAAGGACTGAGTGAGACGCGTCGGTATGCAGAATTTCAATTTGTACTAGAGACTCTGCGCCGCTTTCGCGGCCATCGGACCCGCACAGCAGAGGCCCTTGGAATGACGACCAGGGCATTGAGATACAAGCTGGCGGCCATGCGTGAGCAGGGCATAGATATTGAGCAGCAGATTCAAAACTAAAGGGATAACCGAGTGAAGATTGAAATGATGTCATCACAGGTGACGCTCCTGCAGCAGATGCAGGAGATGCAGCGAGTCGCCAACCAAGCCCCTTCCATCGAATTAAATGATGCACCGAATGTGTCATTCACCGATGCCATGCGCGACGTCGTCGGTCGAGTCAACGAGCAGCAGAACATAGCCTCAAAACTGATGACCGCCGTCGATGCGGGTCAGAGCGATGATCTGGTTGGTGCCATGGTGGCCAGCCAAAAAGCGGGCCTCAGCTTTTCAGCCCTGATGCAGGTACGAAACAAGCTGATGACCGGTTTTGACGACATTATGCGTATGCCACTCTGAGGTAAGTGATGACTGAACTGGTAACGTCCCCGCAAGGGGCTTCGGATTCCTTCAGAACACGAGTCCAGGAAGGGTTGCGCAATTGGCGTAGTCTTTCTCGCGACAATAAATCCATTCTGACGATCGCGCTGTTAGCCGCCATTGTGGCGGGTACGATCGTCGTGATCCTGTGGACTTCCAGCAAGAATTACGTGCCTCTGTATGGAAAACAGGAGCTTTACGATACTGCCAACATCATGGAGATGTTGGAGAAAGAGCAAGTGCCATTTCGTCTGGAAAAAAGCTCGGGTCAAATCTTGGTCCCAGAGAGCCAACTTGCCCATGTGCGCATGGCGCTGGCTGCCAGAGGTGTCAGGGCCGCCATGCCCTCTGGTCTGGAAGGGCTGGATACTGTCACCGGCCTTGGTACCAGCGAATTTATGGAGGGTGCCCGCTACCGGCATGCTCTTGAAGGGGAACTGGCGAGAACTATTATTTCGCTGGATGCGGTACGTAGCGCTCGCGTTCATCTGGCGATCCCGAAGCGAACCCTCTTTGTTGGTCGTGATGAAGAAAAACCCAGTGCCTCTGTCATGATGGATCTGCAGCCGGGTCAGGCAATGGAACCTGGGCAGGTAGAGGCAATCGCCAATTTGGTGGCCGGCAGCATCTCGGGCATGAAACCGGGCGCTGTGACAATCGTAGATCAGGCGGGTCAGCTGCTCAGCGCCGAGCTGGGTGACAAGGCTGGTTTCGGCAAGCAAAGCGTGCAGCAGATGGAGTATGTACGCAAGCTTGAGCAATACATCCGCCAGCGCGCCAGCGACATGCTCTATCCCATGCTGGGTACGGGCAATTTCAGAGTACAGATTGCTGCCGATGTAAACTTCAATGCAGTAGAAGAGACCCAGCAGCAGCTGGATCCGCAAGGGGTGGTTACCAAAGAGTCCACCAAGTCGGATAAAACCATAGACGCATTGGCACTTGGGATTCCTGGTGCCTTGTCGAATCGCCCACCTGAGACTACCCCCAAGAATGAGCAACCCGCTCAGAATCAGGCAGAAGCAAACACGGATACCCAGAAAAATGACTCTCGTACCGAGCGGCAAGAGGTCAGCAAACAGTATGAAAACAGCCGGACCATAGTACATACCCGCTATCAACAGGGCAGGTTGGAGAAGATGAATGTATCCATTTTGCTAAATCAGCAAAGTGCGCCCAAGGATGGCTGGAGTGCAGAACAACTGGAGCAAATCCGTCAGATGGTGGAGCGCTCGGTCGGATTTGATAACGCGCGGGGCGATCAGATCAGCCTGCAAGTCTTCGACTTTACCGGTGCTGTGCCGATTGTTCCTCCTGAATCGGGTTGGTGGGAAACACCTTATTGGCAAGACTCATTACGTTATCTGGTTGGTGGCCTGCTTGGCTTGACGTTGGTGTTCTTCGGGATTCGTCCATTGGTGAAGCATTTGGTACGTACCCAGCAGTTGCCTGATGAGGAACCAACCGAAGAGCAGGACGAACCGCAAGAACCAACTGTGGGTCTCTCCATGCGACGGGATGACGATGCCGCCCTGACGGCTCCGATGGTGAATAATGGTCTGATCCGTGCAGATAATCAGATGGAACCCCAGTTCTCCTCCTTGAATCTGGAGGCATTGCCAGAGCCGGGTTCCGAACTGGAAGTACAGCTTCAGCATCTGCAGTTGCTGGTTGAGAAGGACACCGCTCGGGTAGCTGAAGTGGTCAGATCATGGGTGAGTGGCAATGAACAACGTTAATCTGAACCAAAATGCCGTCGATATCGACATCGATAATCTGGAAAAAGCAGCGATTTTGCTGTTGAGCATGGGCACAGAGGCGGCAGCCAAGGTCATGCAGAAACTCTCCCGTGACGAAGTGCAGCGACTCATCTCCAAGATGGCGGGTCTGTCTGGCGTCACCTCGATGGAGGCAAAGTGGACGTTGCAGCAGTTCTTCAATCAGTACCGTGAGCAGAGCGGGATTGGCAGCGCTTCCCGGGAATATCTGGAACAGACGCTGGATCTCGCACTGGGACAGCGGCTATCCCGCAGCCTGCTCGACAGTCTGTATGGCGATGTGATGAGTCAGGATATCCAGCGTTTGCAATGGGTTCCTGCCGATGTGCTGGCCCGCTTCTTCCGTAATGAACATCCGCAAATGCAGGCAGTTCTGCTGGCGTTCTTGCCACCTCAAACTGCATCCGCCGTACTGGATGCTCTGCCTGGATCTGTCCACGACGATCTATTGGTGCGGGTTGCCAGCCTTAATAGTGTTAGTGAACACGTGTTGGGTGAGCTACGCCTGACCTTGGACCGCTGCCTAGCCTACGTGGCGGATCAGTCCGGAGCCAAGGTAAATGGCGTACGACAGGTTGCCGACATCTTGAACCGTTATCAGGGTGATAAAGAGCAGATGCTCTCCCTGTTACGTGAACACGATGGCGACATGGCGCTGGAAATCGAGAAAAACATGTTCGATTTCATGGCCTTGCGTCGTCAATCTGATGAAACTCTACAACGTCTGGTACAGGAACTGCCCAGCGATCTGTTGGCGTTGGCGCTGAAAAATACCGAAGCCAGCTTCCGTAAAGTGGTGTTGGGGGCCATGCCGAAACGAATGGCCCAGGCTCTGGATGTCCAAATCCAGGGGCAGGGCAGCGTTTCCTTGCGCAAGGTTGAGCAGGCTAGGGAAGAGGTCATGCAACTTGTCCGAGAATTGGTGGAGCAGGGTGAAGTTGAATTCCAGCTGTTCGAAGAGCCTACCGTCAATTAACAGGAGGCGTTCATGAGTCACAATGTCCGCAAGTTGGCGACGGGCGCCACTCGTCTTTACCGTTTTCCTTCGTTGGGGCAAAGCGGAGAAGAGGCGCAGAGTCAGCAGGAGCAGTTCGAATTCGGCTATCAGCAGGGTTTGGAGCAAGGCCATGATGAAGGGTATCAGACTGGCTATCAGCAAGGGTTGACCAGTGGTCTCGTTGAAGGGGAAGCCAGGGGACTGCAGCAGGGGCAAACTCGTGGTTTTTCACAGGGACTGGCCGAAGGGCGTGCTTCGTTCGATCAGGCGCTGGTTCCCTTTGCCAAGCTGCAGGCGCAATGGGAGTCCTTGACCCGTTCTCGCATGCAGGAACAAAAAGAGCTGGTTGCCCAGCTGGTGACGCAGGTTGCGAAACGAGTGATCCAGGCTGAGTTTACCCTCAATCCCCAGCAGGTACTCAATCAGGTGGAGCAGGCCTTGGCGAGTCTGCCAGCTGCATCAGAAGAGCTGGTGATTTATCTCAGTGAGGGAGATCGCCAGCGTTTGGCTGAGCAAGGCGTTACCCGTTGTGAGGGATGGCCATTGCAGGTGGATAGCGCACTGAGTGTGGGTGATGCCCGTATAGAGACGCGGGCTGCGGTAATCGAAGTCAATACAGGCGAGCGCCTCGCCTCTTGTATCGAGCAGCTAAACAGTACGCTGGAATTGCCACAGGATGCATGAAGCACTGCAACAGGCGCTCACTTCAGCGCTGGACAGTTTTGAGGATGTTCCCAGTTTCCGCCGTTATGGCCGGCTGGTTCGAGTCACAGGTTTGACGCTGGAGGTGGTTGGCTGTCAGCTGGTGATGGGCCAGCGTTGCCGAGTTGATACGGCAACAGGGACACCACTGCTGGCCGAAGTAGTCGGGTTCAACCGGGATATTTCCTACCTGATGCCGTTGCAACCCATGAGTGGCCTCTATGCCGGTGCACGTGTGCTTCCCATTGATGGTGAAGAGACAATACAGGTCGGTGAGCATCTCTTGGGACGTGTGGTCGATGGTCTGTTGCAACCCCTGGATGGCCGTCCGTTACGCGATGAAGGTGAGCGTGTTGCTCTGTTCGCCTCACCTCCCAATCCGCTGCTGCGCACGCCAGTGCGCGAGCCGCTTGATGTGGGCATACGTGCCATCAATGGTCTGTTGACGGTCGGCAAGGGACAGCGCCTGGGCCTGTTTGCGGGTTCCGGAGTCGGCAAAAGTATGCTGCTGGGCATGATGACCCGTAATACGACTGCGCAGATAGTGGTGGTGGGACTGATTGGTGAGCGGGGGCGGGAGGTGCGCGAATTTATCGAGCACAGCCTGGGCTCGGAAGGGTTGGCGCGCGCTGTCGTCGTGGCGGCCCCTGCGGATCAATCTCCGCTGATGCGTCTGCGTGCGGCACAATTGTGTCACCGTATCGCCGAGTACTTCCGTGAGCAGGGGCGGGATGTGTTGCTGCTTATGGATTCCTTGACCCGTTATGCGCAGGCTCAGCGCGAAATTGCGCTGGCAATAGGGGAGCCGCCTGCAACCCGTGGTTACCCACCGTCAGTGTTCAGCATGCTGACCCAGCTGGTTGAGCGAGCGGGTAATGGCACACACCCGGACGGTTCTCTGAGCGCTTTCTACACAGTCTTGGCAGAAGGGGATGACCAGCAGGATCCAGTGGTGGATGCGGCCCGCGCCATTCTTGATGGCCATATTGTTCTGACTCGCCGCTTGGCGGAGGAGGGACATTACCCCGCTATCGATATAGGTGCCTCCGTGAGCCGAGTCATGCCACAGGTTGTCCCTGCCGAATGGCAGACGCTGGCGGTGACACTGCGGCAGTTGTGGGGGCGTTATCAACAGGTGCGTGAGCTGCTGCCATTGGGCGGTTATCAGCCAGGAGCTGACCCCCAGATGGATGAGGCGGTACAGCGTTACCCTGCCATCGCAGCCTTCCTGCAACAGGGTATCCATGAGGAGATGCCTTTTGTCCAGGTGATGACAGGGCTGAAGCAAGTGCTCGGGAAGTCTTAAGGATCCGCCATGTTGAAATCCTATCTTGGTTTGCAGCAGAATGCGTTGGAGGTGATGGGTAAGGAGCGCCAACGTCTGCGAGAAGAGGCCATGCGAGAAGAGAAGAGGGCACTGAGGTTGCAAGATGTGATCAGCTCTCTGAGTACCGGTTCGGCAACATTTCATCCCCTGCTGTGGCAGAACAAGCAGCAGATGGAGGGGCAGTTGCGCCATCTGCTGGTTCACCAAGTACAGCAGTCTGCCTTGGCCAGATTGGATTTGGAGCACCACGAAGGTCAGGTGCTCAAGCAATTTGGTCGGGTCAAAGGATTGGAACTGTTGCTGGATAAGCGTAACTTGGCCCAGCGTCAGCAGCAGGAATCACGGGAACAGCGACAGCTGGATGAGTTATCCAGTCTGCGTCATCGCGTGCTGAGAGAAGGATAAGAATTAGTCTGGGAAGCTTTCCAGTTTGCCATAGGGTTGTTCTTGTCCCAATAGCGTATTGATTGTCTCGATCTGCCCGGCCAGCAGGCGACCATTGAGTTCATTCTGGCGCAAGCATTGCTGAAGCAGCTGCTCAAGCTGTTGCCATTGGCTGGCAACGTTTTTTTGCAAACTGGCTGGCAGTTTTGCGATCAGTGTCGCCATCCCTTTTTCGTCCGGTTTCAATCCCAACGCGAGCAGATGTTGACAGCGTTGTTGTGCCTGCTGCTGAACTGCTGCCATCAGCTGGGTTTGCCGCTGATTGTGTTCAGCCAGCCCGTTGACATCGTGAGCTGCCAGCAGGCTGTGTTGGCGTAGCAGCTGTTGTTGTAGCTCGGCGTAGCGACCACAATCTTGCTGGACACCGATGATCAATTGCTTGACCCGCAGCTTGGGATCCACGCTCATCGACGATGCATATCCAGGATGGCTTGGCTCAGCGCATCCATATCGAGTTCGAGCTTTCCGTCGCTGATTGCTTGGCGGATCTGGTTCACCTTCTCCATATCCACATCCGATGTCGTTGCAAGCTGCACCCTTGCTTGGTTTACAAACTGCGCCGTGGTGCTTATCTGGGCATCAGCCTGGCTGGCGCGTGCTTGTGGCTGTGTGGTCGCAGACTCCGGCTTGCGTTGCAACTGGGTTTGAACATAGAGCGGGTCGGTGCGTGTGATTTTCATAACGTCAATTCCTGATGGTCTATCTCTGACAAGCGACCCAAGGCCAGCCTAACTTAAATCGAACTAGCCCTTTGGGTTAAAAACGGGTTTCGACTTCCCCTTTATCAATCACCCAGGCCTGAATCTCTTTGCCTGAACTGATATTTCTTACCTTAATGCCGTCACCAATGGCGCCGTTTGCCAATGCTTTGCCGCGTGTGGTTGCGGAAAAACCGTCGAGGCCGGCTCTGATTAGTACTCCCTCCCCTTCCCGAACGGCCCAAGCCTTTTGTAAATCCAGTTCACCAATCAACTGACCCATCCTGAGATTCCGAGTGCTCTTGCTCCCCACAAGAGATTCGGAGCTTGGAACAAAGCCGCGTTGCAATCGACTGATATCAAGAGATTTCTCGACGAGATCTCTGGCACGAATGGCTTGGCCTTTCTGGATCTCTTGTGCCGTCACCCACACTGGCAACATGAGCGTCACTTCGACACGTGCCCTTAGCTGCCATGCAGGTTCCGTGCATTCAGCCAGATAGGGACGCCGCCCCCAGGGTTGCCTATATTGACCTCCTGCTTGCAGACGAATGGCTTGCCGGCAGGGAGGTAAATGGGTCACCGCTGGGGAGATCCAGACTTGGTAGTCGGCCTCAGGGGCTGACCAGCCTTGTTGCTGCAAATAGCTATTCAGCGCGTCACTGGCATCCTCTTTCAGTCGGGTCTCCAAATGCCGTGACAAGTCAGTTGGTACGGCTTGCAGCGGGTATGACAGCATCAGCAGGCCCAGTAGGCCAATACGCTTCCATACAGGAAACAACACTTCCCCTTTTATCAGTGTTATCAGCCACTGTTGATGCTGTAACCAGCGGGAATAAAGGATATTCATCATTGGCATGAGTCTTGATAAAGGATGCACTGGTCTGACAGATTCATAGAAGGATGAAGCATGAGTATCTCATTTGACAGCGCTCTTGGTGTACACCCTTATGCCCTGGATGTGCGGGCGGATAGGGCGCGCATTCTGGCAGGGAACTTGGCCAATGTGGATACCCCTGGCTATCTGGCCCGAGATGTCGATTATAAGACGATCTTGGGGCGTGTCGCGCAGCAAGTTGCGACGGGAGATGCGAGTGCCTCCATCAGTCAGGGCGTCATGGCAAATGATATGCAACATCCTCTATACCGTATTCCCTATCAGGTTTCCATGGATGGCAATACCGCCGAACTCAGTGTTGAACAAAGCAAGTTTGCTAATAATGCTACCGACTTTCAGACCAGTCTCACCTTCCTGAATATGAAAATTACCGGGATCGCCAAAGCGATCGAGGGCCGTTAATCATGTCGTTTAATCGAATCTATGACATCGCAGGCAGTGCCATGCGTGCACAAACCGTACGTCTGGATACGGTGGCCTCCAATCTGGCAAACGTGGACAGTGCAGCAGGTAGTGAAGATGCCGCTTTTCGTGCCATCAAGCCGGTGTTCTCCACGCTGTATCAACGCGTACAGGATGCTGATTCGCTAGGGGCAGCTCAGGTACAGATCGCCGGAATCGTGCAGTCTGATCGCCAGGTAGATAAACGCCTGGAGCCGACCAACCCCTTGGCCGATCAGGATGGCTTCGTCTACTACTCCAACGTCAACGCAGTTGAAGAGATGGCCGACATGATGAGCGCCTCGCGCGGTTTTGAAACCTCGGTCGAAGTGATCAATCGTATCAATAGCATGCAGCAAGGTCTGCTGCGCTTGGGCCAGGGAGTATAAGTCATGAGCCTGCCTCAGGTGAGTAGCCTGGATACTGCACGTAGCACCAGTCAGCGTGCTGCAACACCGGATATCGCCCCCAACAGTGCGGCTGCAGGCCAGCCCCCCCAGGGTGGCATGCAATTGCGCAACGAATTCTTGCAGATGATGGTTGCCCAGATCCAGAACCAGGACCCGACCAATCCACTGGATGGTGCCCAGTACGTCACCCAGTTGGCGCAGTTCAGCATGGTGGAAGGGGTTGAGAGCCTCAAAGTCCTGCAGCAGAAGTCGATCAATATGATGGACACCCAGCAGGTATTACAGAGTACGGATCTGATCGACAAGGAAGTAATGGTTCCCAGCAAAACGCTGACTCAGAGCGCCGAAAAGGGGATTCGTGGGCAGATTGAGCTGGCCGGCGCTGCGGATCAGGTTGAGCTTAAGGTGTATGACGAACATGGAACCCTTGTTGCGACCAAGAATTGGGGTGATAGCAAGGCTGGGGGGCTCGATTATGAATTGCCTCCCTTGCCTGCCGGTGAATACAGCTTCGAAGTAAAAGCCTCTCTCGATGGTGTGGCGACCACATCCAAGAATTTTGTGGCCAGCAAGGTCGAGCGTGTCACCTTGCCCGGCACGGGTGAGATCATGTTACAGGTGGCTGGAGTGGGTGATGTGCCTCTCTTCAGCGCCATCCAGTTTGGTAAATCGGCGTAATCAGATAGGAGCGAAATTGTGTCTTTCAGTATCGGATTGAGCGGCCTGCGCGCCGTGAACCAGGAATTGAGTGTTATCAGTAACAACGTGGCTAACGCCAGCACGGCTGGTTTCAAGTCGAGCCGTGCCGAATTTGCCGCCATCTATGGTGGTGGGCAGGCTGGTGGTGTCGAGATGAACAACGTTTCCCAGAATTTTGACCGTAATGGCGACGTTATGCGTACAGGTAAAGGACTGGATCTGGCTATCTCCGGCGGTGGTTTTTTTGTGCTGAAAGATAGCAATGGCCAGACCTCCTATACCCGTGCGGGTATGTTTCAACGGGATGCCAGCAACTATCTGACTACAGCCAATGGCACTCGTCTGCAAGGCTATACCACCAATGATGCGGGTGAGCTGCAATCCGGCGTGGTTGGCGATATTCAGGTCAAGGCAGGCAGCTTGCCAGCCAAGGCATCTGACCAGCTGGAGTTCGTAGCCAATCTCAAGGCGGATGCCAGTGTCATTGATCAGGCCGCCCATCCCTTTGATCCTGCCAAATCAGACAGTTTCAGCTATTCACAATCCAGCAAGGTTTATGACTCGCTGGGGGTTGAACATACAGTGACTCAGTATTTTGTCAAAACGGCGGACAATACCTGGCAAGTCAACTATGCCTTCAATGGCTCCAAGACGGGTACGCCGGTAACCATGGAGTTCAATACCAACGGTACGCTGAAATCTCCGACAACCTCCCCTGTGCTGAATCTGACGCCCCCAGGCGCAGAAAAAATTGATCTCAGTGTTGATGTCGCACGTGTCAGTCAGTACGCCTCTGACTTCAACGCTACCCGTAACCAATCCAATGGGTATGCTGCCGGAGATCTGACCGGGGTCAAGGTAGATGCCGATGGTGGCGTGTATGCCACCTTCACCAATGGTCAGAGTTTGCTGCAAGGGCAGGTGGTGATGGCCAACTTCACCAACCCGAATGGCTTGATGCAAACCAATAACACCACTTGGCAACAATCCTTCAGCTCAGGTCAGCCAGTGTTGGGGGCGCCAGGAACCGGGACCATGGGCTCACTTACCGCGGGGGCTTATGAAAGCTCCAACGTGGACTTGACCGGTGAGCTGGTCAGCCTGATGACTTCCCAGCGTAACTATCAAGCCAACGCTAAAACCATCAGCTCAGCTGACAAGATGACCCAGGTTCTCTTCAACTCCTTCTAAGGCTTGATGCGTGGAAAAGCTTATCTATACCGCCATGTCGGGGGCGCAACATACCCTGATGGCCCAGCAGATTCGGGCGAATAACCTGGCTAACGTCAATACCGCCGGTTTTCGGGCCGATTTTGAGCGGGTCTCAGCCTATGCACTGACCGGTGATGGTTACCCAAGCCGGGTCATGGCGCGCGAAGAGATGGCCGGCACGGATTTTAAGGCGGGCGCTCTGATGCAAACGGGTCGCAAACTGGATGTGGCTGTACGTGGTGAAGGTTTTATCACAGTGCAAACTGCCGATGGCAAAGAAGCCTATACCCGGGCAGGTAACCTGGAAGTGGATGCTGAAGGGCTATTGACTCTCAATGGCCGCCCTGTGCTGGGAGATGGTGGGGAAATGGTACTGCCTGCCTATCGTGATTTGAGCTTCGGCAAGGATGGCTCCCTGAGTATCACGCCACCGGGTGGTGGTGCTCGATTGGATGTGGGTCGCCTCAAGCTGGTCAACCCGGATCCGGTTGAACTGGTAAAAGGTCCAGATGGACTCTTCCGCTTGCGCCAAGGGGGGGATGCCGAGACCAGTGAGCAGGTGGTACTGGCCTCAGGTTTTCTTGAGGGAGCCAATGTCAATGCGGTCGATGAGCTGATCAGCAGTATGTCATTGACCCGCAATTTCGAGCTTCAGGTCAAGTTGATGAAAACCGCAGATGATCAGGCCCGGCAGGGGGCCAGACTTATTTCCGGTCAGGGCTAGCAAAGAGATGCGTGGCGAGCTTGCAGCTTGGTAGCGCACCAACGAATCAGGTGGAGAAGCAAAAATGCATGCAGCACTTTGGGTGAGTAAAACGGGTCTGTCGGCACAAGATGCCAAGATGGCTAGCATTTCCAACAACTTGGCCAACGTGAATACGGTTGGCTTCAAGCGCGATCGCGTGGCCTTTGAAGACTTGTTCTATCAGGTACAACGCCAGCCGGGCGCTCAGCAGGATCAGCAAAACCTGTCACCCATTGGCATTCAGATGGGTAATGGTGTGCGTGTGGTCGGCACACAGAAAGTGTTTACCCCTGGGCAGTTTCAGAATACCAATCAGGAATTGGATATGGCGGTTGTCGGTGCCGGTTTCTTTGGTGTCGAACGTCCTGATGGAGAAACGGCCTATACCCGTAATGGTCAGTGGCACCGCAATGCCGAAGGTTTGCTGGTGAATTCGGATGGGCTACCCATGTTGCCGCAGATCCAGATCCCCGACAATGCGACCAAGGTTTCCATCGGTACTGATGGAACCGTGAGTGCGACGCTGCCAGGCCAGCAAGAAAATGTGGAGCTGGGGCGTATTACCTTGACCAATTTCACGAATCCCGCTGGGTTGGAAGCTCTGGGGGGCAACCTTTACCGTGCGACTGGTGCATCAGGTGAAGCCATTGAAGGGGTGCCAGGTGAAGAGGCGATGGGCGCCATCAAGCAGTTCACGCTGGAAAGTTCCAACGTCAACGTGGTGGAGGAGATGGTCGACATGATCACCACTCAACGCGCCTATGAGATGAATGCCAAGGTAGTCTCCGCCGCAGATCAGATGCTCAAGTTTGTCACTCAGGCGCTGTGATGATGAAGGCGATGTGGCGTTATCTATGGGTGGTATTGCTGCTGGGTGGCTGTGCCACTTATGAGCTCAAGGCCCCTGAGCCAGGTGACGAAAAGTGGGCACCTTCTCGACCCAAGCTATCCGTCTCGGCTCGGGGAGAAGACGGTAGCCTCTATCGTGGCGACTACATGATGACTCTGTTTCAGGATCGTCGAGCCTATCGTATCGGCGATATTCTGACCGTGGTGCTGGAAGAGCGTACTCAGTCGAGCAAGAAAGCAAACACCAGCATGAGCAAGAACAGCAGCATGAATGTGCCAGCGCCCTCGATTGGTGGAAAACTGCGTTCCGACTGGGGCGCCAGCCTGAGTGCTGATCGTGACTTCGATGGTGGCGCCACTTCCAGCCAGCAAAACACGCTAGCCGGCTCCATTACGGTAACGGTTGCCGAAGTGATGCCAAACGGGGTGCTGGGGATCAGGGGCGAAAAGTGGATCCGTCTTAATCAAGGAGACGAATATATTCGTCTGGGGGGCATGGTGAGGGTGGAAGATATAGATCAGAGCAACCGCATTTCTTCCCAGCGCATTGCCGATGCCCGCATTACCTATGCTGGGCGGGGCGCACTTGCCGACAGTAATCAGATGGGGTGGCTGGGGCGTTTCTTTAGTTCCGCATTCGCACCTTTTTGAGGGTTTACATGAACAAATGGTTTATTACCTTGCTCTTCCTGAGCCTGCCCTGGTGGGCTAATGCCGCGCCTCCTGCCAAGCGGGCTTTGCTGGATATTGCCGATGTGCAGGGAATGCGAACCAACCAGCTGGTGGGCTATGGCCTGGTCGTCGGCCTGTCGGGTACGGGAGATCGCAGCCAGGTCAAATTTACCGGCCAATCCATGGCCAACATGCTAAAGCAGTTTGGCGTGCAGTTACCCGATGATCTCGATCCCAAGCTCAAGAACGTCGCTGCCGTATCGGTACAGGCGACGCTGCCAGCCTTGGCTGGCAAGGGACAGCTGGTGGATGTAACCGTGACCTCAATCGGGGATGCCAAGAGCCTGCGTGGTGGTTCACTGCTGTTGACACCATTGCGTGGTATCGATGGGGACGTGTACGCCGTTGCTCAAGGGAATCTAGTGGTCGCCGGCGTCAAGGCTGAGGGGCAATCCGGTTCCTCTGTGACCATCAATGTGCCGACGGCAGGCATTATTCCCAATGGCGCCATCATTGAGCGCGAGGCAGTCAGCAACTTTGCGGATAAACCCGAGGTGACGCTCAATCTGCACCAACCCAATTTTAAAACGGCCCGCAATGTTGAGCGGGAAATCAACCGCCAGCTTGGTCCAGTAGCCAGAGCGGTGAGTGCGGGGAGGATCCAGGTTACGGCCCCCAAGGATGAGAGTCAGCGGATCTCTTTCATGGCGCTACTGCAAGACATTCAGGTCGACATGGGCAAGGAGCGGCCCAGGGTGGTGTTTAACAGCCGGACCGGGACCGTAGTGATGGGGCAGGGGGTCAAGGTACACAAGGCTGCGGTTAGCCATGGTAGTTTGACCGTGACCATCGGCGAGAGCCAGAATGTCAGTCAACCCAATGCTTTCTCCAATGGACAAACGACGACGACACCGAACTCGAAGATCCAGGTGGATAGAGAGCGAAACAACATGTTTGTCTGGCCGGATGGCACTTCGTTAGAGGTGATCGTCAAGGCAGTTAATTCACTCGGGGCAACTCCCGATGATGTAATGGCCATTTTACAAGCTCTCGATGAGGCCGGTGCCCTCGAGGGAGAATTGGTGGTCATCTAAGGATCGCTATGACCAGAATAACGTCAGAGCCTGGTTTTTATCAGGATCTCAATGAATTGCAGCAGATAAAGAGCAATCCGGATCAACGTGCTGCGCTGGATGCTGCTGCGGGCCAATTTGAAGTGAGCTTTTTACAGACAGTGCTCAAACATATGCGTTCAGCCTCTGACGCTATGCAGGATGAGGATGACAAGATCATTAAAGGAGAGGAGCTATACCGCGACATGTATGACAGTCAATTGGCGATGAGTCTTGTCAAGCGTGGTGGTATGGGGCTGAAAGAGCAGATGGTCAGTCAATTAGCGCCGACATTAAAGAATGCCGAGTCTGTGGTCGCTTCAAAACCACAGACCCTGGCTGCTTTCAGTCAGCCTCTGAATTCGGCAAAAATGAGGAAAGTTGACTGATGTCGATGCTCAATATCGGTTTTAGCGGACTTAACGCGGCCCAGATTGCGTTGAACGTCACCGCCCAGAATATCGCCAACGTCAATACCATAGGCTATAGCCGCCAGGAAGCCATGATGGGCAGTTTGTCCGGCTTTGGTCGACTGGACAACGGTATGGGGGTAGAGGTGACCGGTGTTCGCAGGATCACGGATGACTACCTGGTTTCACAGCATTGGCGCAGTCGCTCTTCCACTGGCGCTTCTTATTCCTTTCATCAGTACATCAATACTACCGAGCAGTTGTTGGGTAGTGAGTCGATGAATATCGCCAAGGGACTGGATAGTTTTTTTGCCTCCTTGAGTGCTGCACTCGATAGCCCGGAAACGCCAGCACAGCGCAGCCAGATCGTCAGTTCTGCCGGTGCGTTGGTCAACCGATTTGCCCAGTTGAATGAGAGCATGTTGACACAAGAGAAGCAGATCGACGATCAACTGAACAGCACCGTCTCTCAGGTCAACAGCTACCTGAAACAAGTGGCCGAGCTGAATACCCAGATTAGCGAGCAGGCTTCCAAGGGGGTCAACACCTCGGTACTGGAAGATAGTCGCGAGCAGATTGTGCGTGAGTTGTCGACCTTCATGGAAGTTAGGGTCAACCGACAAAGTGACGGTTCATTCTCGTTAAGTTTGCCTCAGGGACAGCCACTGGTATTGGCTGGTAGTAGCAGTTCTCTCTCTTTGGCTGGTGATTCGCTCAGCCTCAGCTTTGGACCTCAGTCCTTTGATGTCCCCAAGCTGCATGGTGGCAGTCTGGCCGGGGTGCTCGAATACAGGACGACAGTCTTGCGCCCGCTCCGTGACGAGCTTAATCAGATAGCAAAGAAACTGGCAGATGATTTTAATGCCAAGCAGATTGGAGGGGTCGATCTGCATGGTAACCCGGGGAAATCTCTCTTCACGTACGATCCACTCAATCCGTCTGGAACCCTGAAGATTGCGGATGGCTTCACTGGCGATGATCTGGCTTTTGCCAAGGCGGGCGGCGGTAGCGGTGACAACCGCAACTTGCAAGAGCTGCTGACCATCAAAGATAGCCAATATGATGCCTACAGTGCCTTGCTTGGCCGGATGGCGGTACAAAGTGGCCAAGCCAAGGCCACCATGGAGGCGGATGCCAATATGGAGAAACAGCTGGCCACCAAACTGAGCAGTGTCAGTGGGGTCAACACAGATGAAGAAGGGGTCAAGATCATGGCCTATACCAAGGCATATCAGGCCAATGCCAAAGTGATCAGTACTTCCGATCAGCTCTTCAATTCCATCCTGAACATGTTCTGACGGAGTGACCATGCGCATCAGCACTAACCAGATCCAACTCAGCATGCTCGACAATCTGCAACATGGTTTCGGTGAATATGCTCGGCTTGATCGCCAGATATCGGCTAACAAACGTATCCTGCAACCCTCGGATGATCCCGTGGGGAGCGTACGCCTGCTTGGGTTGAAGAAAGAGCAGGTTGCCATGGAGCAATATCAGAAAAATATTGCCAACGCCAAGAGCCAGCTCTCTCAGGGGGAGCAGCAACTGGAAACCATGACCAACATGCTGATGCGGTTGCGTGAGCTGACCCAAACCGCGGCCACTGGTTCGCTCTCCGAAGATGATCGCCGAGCGGTGGCCAGTGAAACAGCCGTTATCAAGGATGGTTTGCTGGATCTGGCCAATGCCAGAAATGAGAGTGGTTCGAGTCTTTTTGCTGGTAGTCAGGTGAGCAAGACCGCGATCGTCAAAACCCCTGCTGGTGATTATCAATATCAGGGGGATGCCCTGATCCGGGAAGTCAGTATCGCCAAAGGCGTGACCGTGGGGCTCAATCAGACGGCAGACCAGATGTTCATCCAGAATGGAGACTTCTTCAAGCAGCTGGATACCATGGTAAATGCCATGGAAAACGATGCTCCCGATGCAGCAGAACAGGCCAGAAATATGCTGGATAGAAGCAAAACGCTACAGGATGATATCAGCCAAATGGTGAGCACCATTGGTGCTCGCATCAATCTGCTTGATCAGGTTGATGAAGGGCATGCCGAGAAGGGCGTATATAGCAAGGAAGTGAGTAATCAGATAGAGTCCCTCGATTACGCCAGTGCCGTCACCCAGCAAGCTCATGTGCTGATGGCCTTACAAGTGCAACAGCAGGCATTTGCCAAGGTCAACGGCTTGAGCCTGTTCAACTACATGCCATAAATTCAGGTTCAGGGAGCAATGATGCAGATTCAACAAACCCGTTTGGGCGGAGTGGCCGAAACACCTCCTCAGCCCCGATTGCGCGGGCGTGTGACTGCTCAAACTGCGTCCCAGCCAGCCGGCAAAACGGAACGTCACCCCAATATTGTCCGGCTGGATCGCTGGGCTCTGATTGGTACGGCTCAGCAGCGAATTGCCCATGCCCAGGGAGGGGAGCAAGCCTTGAGCCAGGTGTGGGGGGAGCTGAAACGTCTGGAGCAGCAACTCGGCCAAAATCGTGCTGCGAGTGGCGATCTGGTATCGCGCTTAAAATTGTTAGAAGAGAAGTTGACCCAACCTAAGGCTCCCTTGACCTCAGAGCTGAGACCGCGCTTGCTGGCTTCTGCTATGGATAGCCGTGTTCATTACAGTTCCGAGCGGCTAGATTTGCTTACCCCCAAAGCAAGTGCCGAACGTCTTGTTTTCTCTTTTCCGCAAACCAGTAGTGCAGCTGAAGTTATATTGCCTGCCGGAGCCAATGAGGCTGAAGTGGTCTCGAGGATGGATCGGGCTCTGCGCAAAGAAAATATCCAGGTACGGTTAAACGAGTTCGGCAAGCTTGAGTTGAGTGTGCCTGATCAATACAGACGTAAACTGGACGAACCCGTGTTGCTGAGCGGAGAAGGCATCCGGATCCCGGCTGGTAATCCGGTCCCGGTTCAATTCAAGCTCAAACCAGGGCAACTGACTCAACTGGGTGAGGGTATCGACAAGGGTGAACTCAAGCAGGAGCAACAGCGCCTGAAGCGGCTGCTTGGCGAGATTGAACAGTCCGTGCGTGAGCTCAAACAGTTTCGCCAGAAAATGGTCAAACAGCTCGATCGAGTGAAGGCGCGTAGCCAGAACCTTAAACAGGAAGAGCTTGAGCAGTTGCAAGGCAAGCTCAGCTTGCAGCTCAAGGAAGGTGGTTTTATGGGGACTATGTCAGGCCTGCTGGCTCAGGCAAATGTATCTCGCCAGAATGTGGTCGCCTTGCTGGCCTGATTGGTTACCTCTCTTTTTCCTCTCCGCTTCAATTGGCATCAAACATCATGATTGACTATTTCCCTCAGCATGCCGAAGTCATAGCACGACGCTGGCCTGCAGTTCTGGCCTGTCTGCAAGTTCAGGATATCAACAGTGTGCCTGCTGAGCTGGTTGAAGGTCTCAGTTCCACCTTGACCATCAATGGTATTCAGTTGACTAGCCGACATGACCGGGTACGAGAGGCAGAAAATATTGCGGCTATGTCCCCGGCAAAGGCGATAGAACTGACTTTGTATGGCACTGGGTTGGGCGATGTGCCACGAGTTTTGCTGAAGCGTAAGCTGTTGCGGCGACTAAATATCAAGATTATGAACTCCGCTATCTTTGCTCTGGTTTTGCATCTGACGGAGCAACTGGATTGGCTTTCAGACCCCAGGGTCGAGCTATTGTTGCCAGAAGAGAACGAGCTGGTCATGTCACCTTTTCTCTTCTTGAGCTCAGAATTGGAATTGGCGGATGAGTCCGCTGCCAAGATCCGGGATCGGGTTCTGATCCAGAGTCGACTTGAAGCAATCAATGAACAATTCGGGCAAGACTGGGTATCCGAGCGCTTGGCAGGCAATCTGGATCTACTGCGCGAAGATGCCGATGTGGCGCAGTTGTTTGGCACGGCCAGAGGGCGGGATGCCTATGTGTTGGCCACGGGGCCGACCTTGGCCTATCATCTGGCTGCGTTGAAAGCGATTTATGAACGGCCGGACAGGCCCCTTTTCATCTGCGTCGATACTGCTTTCCGTCCTCTGATGGCACAAGGAATCAAGCCCGATATAGTGGTGACGATAGACCGGCATATTCACCTTGGTATCTTGGCCCCCCAGTGCTCCTCCGATATTGCCCTAGTCTATATCCCCATGGTGGACAACAAGGTGTTATCACAATGGCAAGGACCACGCTACGGTGCTTATGAGATGCTTGATACCTATGCCGGTCTGCAGAAACAATTGCGGCGAGCAGCTCTCTTTACGGGGGGAAGTGTCATCCATCCTGCCACTGATCTAGCGGTCCGAATGGGGGTTCGCAATATCACGCTATTTGGAGCCGACTTCTCCTTTCCTGACGGCAGAACCCACACTGGATGGCATGATGGAGAACTGGGCAGCGATGCCCGCTATGGTCGTCGAACAGTACCCAATGGATATGGTCAACCAGTGAAAACGCTGCTCAGTTTTTGCATCTATCTGAATGGCATGGAGGTCTATATTCAGCGCCACCCGGAGGTGAGTTTCATGAATAGCAGTCGCGAGGGGGCTCGCATTCTGGGTACCAGCTACCATGAGGAGTTTGCCGGATGATCGATGTGGCTAGCTTCAAGGTTGGGGCCGATGCGCTGGCGGTCATGCTGCGAGAGGGTAAAGATGAAGAGGCCTGCTTCGAATGTGGGCGCATGTTACAACTGCTGACGCCTCTGATGGTTAACTTGTGCGCCGAGCTACAATCCTCGTTGCTGCACCTGGCCAAACAGGTGCTGCAATGTCAGGAGCGCCACGACTGGGCCGGGCTGTGCGACTATCTTGAGTTCGAGTTGCCAGTCTTGCTGGATGATATCGATAGCGCGCTACGCTGATCTTCCCACTTAATTTTTTGCGGGGCTGGCGGTTTGCCAGCCCCGATGCTTTTCTGCTGCTGAACGCGCATATTTCAGGCAGGAAAAGAAAAATCCTCCTCTCCCGTTCAATTTTTTCTATCCCTTGGTCGTCTTTCTCTATTTGTCTACCTAACAAGCTGCAGTGCAGCGCCTAAATCGAGGAAATAACCATGGGCTTGTCCATTCATACCAACTTTGCTTCCATGACTACCCAGAACCAGCTGAACTCCACCAACAAGATGCTGGGTACCGCCATGCAGCGTCTGGGTACTGGTCTGCGTATCAACTCCGCCGCCGACGATGCTGCCGGTCTGCAAATCGCTACCCGCCTGCAGGCTCAGTCCAACGGTCAAAAGGTTGGTATGCGCAACGCTCAGGATGCCGTTTCCATGATCCAGACCGCTGAAGGTGCCATGGACGAGATGACCAACATCACCCAGCGCATGAAGGATCTGGCTACCCAAGCTGCCAACGGTACCAACAGTACCAAGGACATTGCTGCAATGGATGCAGAGTTCAAGGAACTGGGCAAAGAGCTGAAGAACATCAGTGACAACACCACTTTCGGTGGTACCGATCTTCTGAAGGCAGGCGGTAAATTCGAAGCGGGTGCCGTTTCCTTCCAGATCGGCGCCAGCGCCACCGAGAAACTGGATCTGAATGCGTCCGTTCAAGTGAAAGCAGTCAACACTGCCATCACCAGCGCCGCAGCCGTGACCCTGAGCGCCACCAATGCGACTGCCCAGATCACCGCAATGGACGGTATGCTGGAGAAGATCGGCGAAGCCCGTTCCACCTTCGGTGCCAACATCAACCGTCTGGAGCACACCGTCAACAATCTCTCCAATATGAAAGAGAACACTGACATGGCCAACGGTCGCATCATGGATGCCGACTTCGCCCAAGAGAGCACCAACATGACCAAGAACCAGATGCTGATGCAGGCTGGCATGTCCGTGCTGTCCAACTCCAACCAGATGACCGGCATGGTAACCGGCCTGCTGCGTTAATGAGATTCCAGGCCGCTCCAACCGGAGCGGCCTTTGTTATTGCTTGTGCGTTGGAAAGAGTCGCTCCGGTTTTTTCCAACAGGCATGCCACAGATAAAAGGATGTGATGATGCAAGTAGATCCGGCCAGCATGGCGATGCAACTGGTAGCTATTGAGCGCCAGAACATGGATAAGCTGTTGAAGAAGCAGATGGACAGTGTCAAGGGGCAGCAGAGCGCCATCAGTGCGCTCAACACCAAGTTGTCTAGCTTCCAGACCATGCTCAAGGATTTGAACAAGGCGACCAACCTGCAGGCCCAGAAAGCCACCATGTCCCAAGAAGGGATCATGACAGTGACGAGTAATGGCAAGGCCAGCTCGGGCCAGTACAACTTCTTCGTGGAGCAACTGGCACAGTCCCATCAGGTCGGCTTGCAACTGGACAGTGATACTGCCCTCCTGCCAGCAGATGGAGTGCTCTCTCTGACCGTCAAGGGCAAGGCCATCGACATCGATCTGTCAAGCCTGCCGGCAGGTGCTACTGCCAAGGATCTGGTCTCTGAGATCAACAATGCCAAGGACAATCCTGGCGTGAAGGCAACCCTGGTGCGAACCGATGGCAAGGTCAGTATGGTGCTGACCAGCAAGGATAGCGGGGTGGAAAATGCCATCACTCTCAACTACAGCGGAGATGCCTCTAATGCGCTGGGGGTTGCCGTCGCCGGCAAGACCAATATCACGCAGGCACAGGACGCCAAGTTGCAAATGGGGGGAGATAAACCGCTGACCATTACCTCCGCCAGCAACAAGATTGAAAATGTGGTTGATGGGCTGACGTTTCAGCTGACCAAGGCCCAGAAGAGTGGTGATGCCCCCTTGCTGGTGACAGTGGAGCAGGACAAAGAGGCCGTCACTGGCTCTCTCAAGAAGTTCGTCGACAGTTATAACGAACTGGTCGATGAGCTGGCCAAGATGACTTCCAGCGATCCCAAGGCACCGGGTGCGCTCTCCTCTGACAGTGGTGTGCGTAGCCTCAAGAGTATGTTGTCCAACAGCGTGCGAGACCTGCCCAATGGTTTGAGCCTCAGTAGTCTCGGGATCAAGACCGACAAGACGGGCAAGCTCTCCTTCAGTGAAACTGATTTCAACAAAGTACTGGAGAAGGACCCCGAGATACTCGGCAAGGCGCTGATGGGGGATGATGGTTTGCTCAAGCGGATGACTGACTCACTGGATCCTTATACCAAACGTGATGGTGCCTTGAAGGGACGCAAGAGCGGTTTGGAGGCCAGTGAAAAGCGTGTAAATGAGCGTATGGAAGCACTGGATCGTCGTATGGATTCCGCGTATAAGCGCTATCTCAACCAGTTCACCACCATGAATCAAATGTTGCAGACGATGGGCTCACTCTAAGCCAGAGTCAGTCCCACCATTCGTTGCTTCTTATCCCGAACAAGCGAGTTGTACATGTTTGAACACCAAGATGGCTACGATGCCTACCAGTTTGCTGCTACTCAGGCCAAGGCTGCCAGTGCCGATCCACATCAGCTGGTGCTGATGCTGATGGATGGTCTGCTTGATGAGATTGCCAGGGCGGAAGGCCATATTCTTGCCAAGCAGTTTGAGCGCAAGGGGCAGACTATCAACAAGTGCCTGCAAATCTTGGGGGGACTTGATAGTGCTCTGGACATGGAGAAGGGCGGGGAGCTTGCAGCCAACCTACACCGTCTTTACGACTACTGTGGTCAGCGTTTGTTTGAGATCAGTGTATCCAACGATGTCGCCGGGTTTGCCGAGGTTCGTCGTATTCTGCTGGAATTGAAGG
>Ga0115550_1000204_pt1 | contig 54321 bp, 48 predicted proteins | sample COGITO_mtgs_1005_FD_87177 | JGI IMG/M metagenome (GOLD analysis project Ga0115550, IMG submission 87177) | Pelagic marine microbial communities from North Sea - COGITO_mtgs_100511 | ecosystem: Environmental > Aquatic > Marine > Epipelagic | place: Germany:Helgoland, sampling site Kabeltonne...
TAGTCATGGCTTAGTCATGGCGTTTTCATGAAAGGCGCTGGCGTCTTGGTGGAATAGTGCTCGGCTAGTGGGCGCACAGTCGTTGCATCAGTGAGTGCGGTAGTGCCGGTTTGCTGCTTTTAAGCTTGCAGCTGAGTTCTTACGGGTATTGCAGAATTCTCGCCAGACTCATTTAATGACTGGCGGGGTTTAGGGTCGAAATTTCGTAGAAAATCGCGTTAAGATTTAGGCGTGTTGATCAGCTATATAAAGGCTAGGCGTCCATTGACGATAAGGTCGCGAAGGGTGCAATATAGATACTGCAATAAGGCGTATAGAGGCGGGTGCCAGCAGGCGCTTATACGATGAGAGATCCAAGACTATACGCGCTATTGCAATAAGCGGGTAGCGTTGGGTGCCATTATCGACGGTGTTTGGGCAGTAATAATCACAGAAGGTGCTGTGTCTGATTTTGAATGGACTTTTCTCGAGAGTATGAGTCTTAGGCGCTGTTGATAACATTCGTAATAACAGAAGCTTAGGGCGTATTGGCACAATTTTGTGGCTATTAAGGTGTTTTAAGAGAATATTTTGAAAAATGAGCGGCCAGTACCTTAAACCGCTCTAACTATCTCCAATGAGTCAAATAATAAGGCTGAGCTTTTATGTCGATGTCAGTTCAAGGCGCTATTGCAGCTAATCGTTTTGGCTTAGGCGCTAAGCCAGGTGAAATTGAGGCCGCCTCCGTGAATCCTAGAACGTGGCTCAAACAGCAGCTTCAGGCCATCGAATTTAATGATGGGTTGGCCAGCTCTAGTGAGCTTGAGATTGCGTTGGCGGAATACCAGCGCGATAGAAAAAGGGCAAAAAAAATGGCGGATGTGAAAAACCCGTCGGTTCAATTCGGTAAATCTGCGCAGAAAATGTCTATCGCTGTAGCCAAACGAGCTATCGATTCAAATAACAGTTTGAATTGGCGGTTACTCGATTTTTTTTCGAATCACTTTAGTGTATCTAGCTTGGGGCGAGCCATGGTCGCGTTGGCGCCAACGTTGGAGCGAGAGGCCATAGCGCCAAATTTAGATCAGCGTTTTGAGCAGATGTTGTTATCAGTGGTGCGGCATCCTGCCATGCTTATTTATTTAAACAATGAACGGTCGTTTGGGCCAAATTCGCTGGCAGGAAAGCGTGGAAGAGGGCTCAATGAGAACTTGGCGCGCGAAATTCTCGAACTGCATACACTGGGTGTGAATGCCGGCTATGGGCAGGGTGATGTTGTTGAGCTTGCCAAAGCATTGAGTGGCTGGAGCGTTGCTAAGCCTATCAAAGAGAAAGCGACAGGTTTTGTCTTTCGTGAACAGGGTCATGAGCCTGGAACAAGAACACTGCTGGGTAAGCGCTACAAGCAGAGAGCAGGTCCGCTAGGTGAGAGGCAGGCCGAGGCTATGTTGCGCGATTTAGCCAACCATCCTGCTACGGCTCAACATCTATGTTTTAAGCTTGCGCGACACTTTGTGGCTGATGAGCCGTCTGCAGATTTGCAGGCTAAGTTAACCGATGCATGGCTAAAAAGTCAGGGTAACATTCGTCGCGTGATGGAGGCCTTGATTGATGCCGACGAGTCTTGGCAGACTCCCCCGCAAAAATTTAAAACGCCGCGAGAATTCGTCATCTCTACGGCACGTGGTGTCGCTCTACCGGTATTCAACGGCAAAAAGATATGGAGTGGCTTAGCGACGCTAGGCCAGCAACCTTTTAAATCAGGGTCGCCAGCCGGTTATAGTGATGTGGGCTCAGACTGGCGTGGTGCTAGTGCGCTAATGACTCGCGTAGAGTGGAGCGCATCGATTGCCAACCAAGCAAAGTTTTTGGCATCAACAATGAGTGAGCAAGCAATTATGCGGCAATGCCTTGGTGACACTGTGAGTGAGCGGACCGCGCAATCAGTACTGCGTGCCGAGAGCCGTGAACAGGCACTGACCTTGCTGTTGATGAGCCCAGAGTTTTTGAGGAGGTAGTGATGAAGCGTCGAGAACTATGTCGTTTGGCGGGTGTGTCGATGGCAGCTCTTTCGCTGCCAGCATTGATGTTGGCAAAAGATGCTGAGCAGGGCTCACCAAAGGTAGTATGGGTTCTGCTGCGCGGTGCCCTTGACCCCTTGCATACGTTAGTGCCCACGTTCGACCCGCATTTAGCTAAGCTGCGGCCAACCCTCTACAAGGCGATTAAGCAGGATGTTTTGGCCTTATCTGATGGCTATGCTTTGCATCCGAGCTTGGTCAATCTGCATGCGTGGTATCAGGCTAAAGAGTTGCTGCCAGTGGTTGCGGTGTCTTCTGGCTATTCATCGCGCTCACACTTTGATGGGCAAGATTTTTTGGAAGCAGGGCTCGGTCATATCGATCATGAATCGGGATGGTTGGGTCGGGCGGTGCAAGCGAAAAATAAACGTGCATTAGCGATCGCTAGGGCTACGCCAATTAGTTTGCGTAGCGATGCTACGGTTAATACTTGGTACCCCAGTCGCTTGCAAGATGCGTCGATGGCGACTTATGAGTCTTTGTTGAAATTGTATGAGCAAGACGAGCAGCTCAGCACCTTGTTGCAGAATGGGCTCGACCTGCAGCAGCAGGCCAACTCAATGCAAAGCACACAAAGGCAAGGCCGCTTTGTTGATTTAGCGCGCTCCTGTGCAAGCTTAATGGTGGGTCCTGAGGGAAACGATTGCGCGATGCTGGAGCTAGGAGGATGGGACACGCACAAGGGGCAGGCAAATCGCCTTGCTCGAGGCTTAAACGAGCTTGATAAGGGGCTCGCAGTGTTGAAAGAGGGTTTGGGTAGCGATTGGCAAAACACGGTAGTAATTGTCGGCACTGAATTTGGTCGCACAGCTAAAGAAAATGGAACAGGGGGAACCGATCATGGTACGGCTAGCGCTCTGTTTTTTGCTGGCGGGGCAATCAATGGCGGGCGAGTATTAGGTCAGTGGCCCGGCTTGTCAGAAAGAGCGCTGTTTCAAAAAAGAGACTTGAGGCCGACCAGTAATATGTATTCATGGTTGGCTACGGTGCTGGGCGAGCACTGGCAGATGAGTCAGCAAGAGCTTGCGCAAGTGTTCCCCTCAGCAACTACACTGGCTAATAGCGATGGCTTGAATTTAGTTAGTAGCCGCAGCCAATCAAACTCGATACGCGTGATTTAATGGTTTTCTTTGGGCTGGTGCAACATGGGCTACTTGTTGGCAATAATCAATCCGCGCGGCAAATAATGCGATCTAGCTTCGTCCGTTGAAGAGCTTAGATGACATCTATCTTTAATTTATCCTGGAATACGAGAATGAAAATACGTGGTCTGCTGGCTTTGTTGCTGATGCAGTTTTTATTTGTCGGCGCGCTGGGCCAAGCCGCCGCGCTAACGAATCAAACAATGCCTCAGCCCATACTGGAAATTAAGGACGGATGGTACTACCTGAACGGTCAAAAGTTTTTCGTAAATGCTATCGGTTACGAAATTGGAGCTCGTCCGGGGCAGCACCCTTATATCAAGCGTGCATCTGAACCTGAGCGCGTTAAGCGGGATATGGCGGTTATTAAAGAGGGCGGCTTCAACGCTATTCGAACTTGGTCTGAGCTTAGCGAAGAAGAATTAAAAGTGGTGCAAGCCTCTGGCTTAAAAGTGATTTTCGGTATTGGTATAGCACCTGCCAGCGACTTTGGTGACCCTGAGGTTGTGAAGGGCTACATGAGCATTGTGAACAAAGTGTTGGCTTACTCCAAGCATTACGACTCGATTATTACTTACCTCATTATGAATGAACCGATGCCGCAACATATTCAAAAAAGTGGGTGCGCAGGCAACGGTCGGTTTGTGGACGGATATACGCGATTTGATACACCGCGAACATCCAGGTATCCCGGTAACCATTACCGGTAACTCGGCCATCACTGAATTTGTTGATATGAATGTTTTCGATGTCTATGCCTATAACGCTTATGACTATGATGGTTTCAACTACACGCACGGCTTTGCCAATGCGAGTAAAATTTTGCCGCAAATGAATAAGCAAGGTAAACCGCTGCTGCTGACCGAATTTGGTTTGTCGGTTTCGCGTAAAGGTGGAGAATCACGCTATGGTGGGAATACGCTGGCTGCGCAGCAGCAAATGTTGCCTTGGTACTATCGCCAGTTATTAGATGCCGGTGCAGCGGGTGCCTGTCCGTTTTATTATGCTGATGGCTGGTGGAAAGGCGAGCAACCATCGGTTCATGACGACACGCCTGAAGAGTGGTTTGGTTTTTGGGGTTATCGCGATGCAAAAGATACGGTAGGTTATCCTCGCCCCGTGTGGCATGCGATGAAGCAATATAATAAAGCATTGATTAGTTCACCGAGAAATCAAACGTTTTATGAGAATGAGATACCGCTGGAGATTTTTTTACAGGCTGATGTTGCAAGTATGAAAGTGGTTCATAACGATAAAGTCATATACGTACAACAGAAGTTGTCAGGGGGCTATTTTGATGACGTGATCTCGTTTGCTGGAGAATCGCTAGCCGATCGTGAGCTTATTTTTGAGTTCTATGATAAAAACCAAGCTTTGCTCAAATTAGAAAGTATTGTGGTTTTAACCGCCAATGAGGTTGTGCAGTGGCCAACGTTAACAGTATCGACCTCAATGGCTAACCTCGAAGACCAGCAAGAGGTGCCGATATCGATAACGCTCGAGAATCATTCGGTGTTTACGCTAAAAAATGAGGTGCGCTATATGTACTCCACCCATATTGGCTGGTCGAGGGGTGAGCGGCGGCGTTGGGCTATTGATCCAATCGTTAAGAGGCAGGCAATGACTGATAGTTATGTGGTGCCCAACGAAAGCCCGGTAGTGGGGCTTTATGTTGGCGCAGATATTTCTTATGGAAAGTTTGTTAAAACGATTCATGATGAGCATTTAATCTATCGAGGTTCTTGGGCCGACTCAATTCGAATTCACTAGCGCTCATTGTGAATACAATTAGCGTTCTAATGCTCGATCGAACCGGTTAAAGGTTTTTAAAAAAATAGTAGTGCGAGAGGTTTCAATGTTAGTAGGTCATTTGGCTACCACGCTGGTTGCAAAGCGCGAAGTACCCTTGGCGCCTTGGTGGCTGCTTATTATGGCGGCTTTCTTAATCGACATAATCATGTTTATATTGGTTGGCTTGGGGATAGAGCAAATGAAGCCGGTACCTAATACAGGCGGCCCGATTATGTCATCTGCGATAGTCGATATGACTTACAGTCATGATCTTTTGCCGCAGTTTTTTTGGGTCGGTCTTGCAGGGCTATTGGCGTTTGTTGTTACTGGAAATAAAAAGATCGTACTTGTGGCTATGCTTCTTGCCTTGGCTCATTGGCTTGGGGATTTGGTCTCGGGTTATGGGCACTTTGTATTTGGCCTTGACAGTACAGCATTAGGCACCGACTGGTACCATGAAAACCTTGTTGCGGCGGTTTTATTTGAAGCGGGTCTTGGCGTGGCGTGTGTGCATTGGTTTGTGCGCAACCAAGGCTACTCAATCTTGATTAACGTTGGGCTATTGGCTGTCTTTGGAATGATCCCATTTACGCTGCTGGTTGCGTGATCTGCATATTGTATTTTTTGGTTGATATTGATCACTTAAGCAATTGATATATAACATAAAAATAAATATACCAATGAGCTTAAACATTGCTGTAGATCAATATCTCAAAAAAAAGTCCGAGTAAGCTTATGCTTTAGAGACGTCCGCGCATGGATTTTTTTAAGCCGTTTCATCATGGTTATCTTATTGTGTTGATCGGCCCAAAAGAGGCCTGCGGCGGCTCTTTAACATTGACGTTTAATGCATTCACCGCAAGAGGTTGCCGATGACTACCACCGAAGATATCCGCGAAGAATTTCAGGGCTTAGTTGAGCGGTTAGAGACGCAGCGAGACGAGATTAAGGTGCAGGTGCATCTTGCCAACATGGAGGCGCACGATGAATGGAGGAGGCTCGAAACACAATGGCAACAGCTGCAAGCTAAAGGTAAGCAGCTTGGTAAGGAGGCTGGACGAACGAGTCATGAAGCGTTTGATTCGTTATTAGAATTGGGTCATGAATTAAAAGAGGGCTACAAGCGCATAGGGAAATTATTTTGAATTTATTTTCAAAACCCTAGGTTGCATCGTTTGTTCGTCATTCTTGAGCTTAAAGCGCATATCTCGAGAAGTCATGACATTTATTGGTTGCGAGCTCATGGCTGGGTGAGCAGATTCTAACGCTTGTACTCAGCCGAATATGGGTTAGGTGGCGGGGTCAAATAGCGGGAGTATTTTGTTTGGCACGTCGGTAATGATGCTGTCGACATTGCGCTGGCATAATTTTAACGCTACTTCTTGTGAATTAACTGTCCAGCAAGAAATGTGCATTGCGCAGTCAGTTAAAGTTTTGATGAGTTCTTCACTGCAGTTTAGAATGAGCTCATAGTGCAAGCACATAAATGCGCAGTTGAGAGCGGATGCGGTATTGAATGCGGCAAGTAAATCGTGATTGGCGACTAATCCTAGGCGGATGTGTGAGGCGCGTTGGCGTAAAGCCTCAAGAATATCAGCGTCGTATGATGTAACCACGACCCGGCTTGCAGTGGTTGTATTGCTCAGTTCACAAGCAAGTGCATCAACGGTTGCTGCAATATTGGTCGATGAGTCTGATTTGATTTCGAGTTGAATACACTCAAGTTCTGGTGTTTGCGTTAATAGCTCGGTTAGAGTTGGTATTGGGCAGGGGGCGGGGTTGGACCAATGTTTGCAGCTGAGCCGAGCATCGGTCGCATGCAGTTCATGTGAGGTTAGGGCATCTATATTTTTGTTGATGCCGGCGGTTCGGCCTAAGCTGCGATCGTGTAGCAAGAAAAGCTGGCCATCCGCTGATAGACGCAAATCCACTTCTATATTTTTAATGCCTGCAGCTATAGCATGTTTGATGCCAGCAAGGGTGTTTTCGGGTGCTTCACCGGCTGCGCCTCGATGACCAAATACAATCATAAAATGACTCCTCCGTGCAGGAGTTTACCACTGTATCTTCGAGATGTTGGGTTACTTTAGACGGGATTTTGGTGCTGCCGCTGTACTTGCCTGCCCAGGTGATTTAGCTCAAGGATTCAGTATGCCGGCAATGGCTGGATAGTGTGGAGACGACTCTATTCAGAAAAAACCGCTGCGGCGAGCTCGATGTGTTCAATCATCTGATTTTGTTCTGCTTCGGTGGCAGCTTGACGTAAGCCCAGTCGATCGAAGGCTTTGACCTTGGCAATATCGATATGATGCAGGGGGTGCTCACTATTTTCTGCTCCTTGCAGCGCCGACACGGCCACCAAGTCAGCATAATCTGCGTTAGGAATATCGCGTTCAAAGTTTAAATATTGCTTGGGTACGACAATGATTTCATCGGGGAAATCCCAGGCTCTGAGAATATGCATGCCAATGTCTTGATGCGCTGATTCAATAATGGTGTTGAGTAGCTCAGGGTTCGATAGCAGTTTGGGGTGTTCTTCTGCAAAAGTAAGGATAGGTAAAACACCAATGCGATAGGTTAGCCCTGCTAGGCTCGCTTGATCGGGATGTAACCCCGGTTGCAGTTGCGCATACGCATGCGCATAGGCCGCTATTTCTGTGCTGTTTGTCCATGTGGCGCGCAATATTTCATCAACCAGCGACGTGGTGGCTTGGAACATTTGCTTCATGGCAATACCAGTAGCAAGGTTTGCCGTGTAGCGAACACCGAGTCTGGTGGTTGCTGTTTTTAAATTATCGATGGCTTTGCCGCCGCGAAATAGTGGGCTGTTAGCAACCTTGATAACGCGCGCGGCAATGGCTGCGTCTTTTTCTAAGACTTTGCATAATGCAATAACCGTGGTGTCGGGGTCGCGTGCGACTTCTCGGACATTCAGGGCAACTTCAGGCAGCGTGGGTAGAGTGATTCGATCCGTTTTTATCGCGTCAAGAATGCTGTCGCGTACGTTGTCTATGATGTCGGCCATAACAGTCCAGAAAAAATGGGCAAAAGCATTGGTTGTGCAATGCTTTTGATGAAAACGGGTAAGTGCCAAAGCTTTGCAGTAATCACCTAACCTGCAACATTACGCGCCTTTTATACCCTGTGCTTTTCCAACTGACCCAATTCTAGGTCAGTTGGAAAAGTATCATTATCATCGCCTCTTAGCCGCCAGTGTGCGATTTAGAGTGCCTCCAAAGGCTTGATACTGATGGGTTGGTCAGTACTGCTAGCACTAGTTATTAGGTATAGCATAAGGAGGCGGTGTTAGCGTGATGGGGATGGTCAATTTGTTGCCCTGAGTATCGGTCCAGCACAGGTGCAATGGTGCCTCAGCCTCCATCATAGAGAGCTTGATTACCACCAAACCGTGGGCTGCCCCAAGGCTGTTAACCACTGAATTGACTACTTGCCCTGCTACTTGATCGTTGCTGTTGCGGATCTCAGCGCCGGCGGCAGCGCAGCGAGCGAACTGATCAATGGCTTCAATTCGTGTTAGTTGGGTTATTTCAAACGATGAGAGCTCCGCGCTAAAGCCCCAGCACCGGCGCTTGACGCTTCCGCGGTATTTCATGCGGGCAATGATTTCTTGTCCTGTGTAGCAGCCCTTTGTGAAGCTGATCCCGTGGATGCAATCAAGGTTGAGCATTTGTGGGATGAATTCACCGCTGATGCTATGTTCTATAAAGCCGATGCCTCGCTGCATGATATTTTTTTGCCAATTGCCCGAGCCTAGCCAATGCGTATGGGTTTGTTCAAGCGCTTCAAGCAGGTTATCTAGCTTGTCTCGCGGTATCCAGATGCAGGTGAGGAGGTCCTCAACTGCCAGCTTAGTAATAGCGGTTTGGATAGCTTCGTGAGCGAGTATATCTTTCGCGTGGGCGAGTGACTCCAGCCCAAAGCAGGCATATTGTGTTGACAGGTTTTTGATGACAACTTTAGAAAAAACAGCGTATTTAGCGAGCGCTGTGCATTCCAGTTCGGCTGTAGAGTTGTGCAGTTGCAGCCAGTAATGCTGCTCGGCCACTTTGTGCAACAAAAAGTTGGTGTGCATTCGTCCTTTTGCATCGCAGTGTGCAGCCATCGTGGTTTGTCCGACGGCTAATGCGTTCACGTCAGCGCTGAGCTGACCCTGCAAAAAAGTCGTGGCGTCGTCTCCAGATATGCAGAGCAAGCCAAGCTGATGCAGCGGCGCAATGTGTTGGTGATTGTCCGGTTCAATAGTGGCTAGTGCGGTAGCAAACGAGTGTGCATTAAATATTTCGAGCTCCGGTCGGTGCTCGTAAAATTGTTGCCAGAAGGAGTCTAAGGGAGCGTCTGCTGTTGGATTCATGCGGCTAATTTTACTGTAAAAAGTGATTAGGTGGGGTTTATTGTTAGTTGATAATAGCGGTAATCAAATAGCCTATGTCGCTTTGCTAGGTTAAATAAAACGGTGTCTTCGATGAGCGCGTCTGTGTAAAATGAGGCTAAGTCAGGTTCGCGCCTATCAGCCCTAAGCGTTTTTAACGCCTGGCCATTGAAAAGCTTAGTCTTATTAAAGGTGAGAGATCAGTTATGGATACTTCGGAGCATGAAAAGATCGATCATAATCGAGCTATTTGGCATAGTCGACGCGGAATGCTCGAGCTTGACTTAGTGCTAGAGCCTTTTGTGAAGCTGCGCTATCCCGAGCTCGATCTCGATACGCAAGCCCGCTATAAGTACTTACTTGAGTGCGAAGACCAACAATTATTTGATTGGTTTTTGAAGAAGCAGGCTCCGCCTAGCGGTGAGCTTGCTCAAATGGTGAATGAAATTTTGGCCTATCAAGCCAGTCGTGAATTGGGTTTTTAGATAGTTCGCAGTGCGTTTAGCAAAGCGTCAAATAATACTGTAGCGTTATACACAGGCAAAGGATTGCTGGCATGGATAACAAAGTTTTTATTTTTACCCGCTCACGGCTTAGTAGGGTCTGTTTGATTGGTATTTATTGCTCGGCTTTTTTTGTAGTGATGGCAAAGGTTCCTGGCAGTTGGCAAGGTGCGCTTAGCATACTCATTTTTTTGCTGTTTTTCGTTCTAGATATTTACCGCTGTGGGTTGCTGGGAACTACTCGCCCTGAAGGTGTCAAACTTTACGATCAGTGCTGGCAATTGCTTCTCAATGATCAGTGGCAGAGAGTTGATTGCGCCGTTTATTATCGTTGTTTCTTTTTTTTGATGTTGCAGTGGCGCGATAGCTCGTCAATGCGGTCGCACTATTGTGTGATTTGGCGTGACGCTCTTACGCCCGCGCAGTGGGCGCTTTTGCGCATGTATTTAGTTTTGTTGCCGGCCACAAAAGGAAGTTGCGATTAAATTAATCGTGATAGTTTGGCGGAAATAGTACCGTGTTGTGGCCATGCGCATCGGTTTGTGGGTGATCGATTGTGAAGTGTAAACCGCGGCTTTCTTTTCGACGTATGGCCGATTCAATGATTAACTCTGCCACTTGAGCCAGGTTTCGCAGCTCAATAAGATCGTTAGTTACGCGATAGTGGCTGTAGTATTCGGCAATTTCACTGCGCAGTAATTTGACTCGATGTTGGGCGCGGGCAAGTCGTTTGTTACTTCGTACAATGCCTACATAATTCCACATAAAGCGTCGCAGTTCGTCCCAGTTGTGCGAAATGATGACGTCTTCATCTGAATCAGTAACTTGAGATTCATCCCAGTAGGGCGGCGCTGTTAGCCACTGGGTGGAGGTCAACTTGCCCAAAATGTCGTTGGCGCTTGCTTGGGCGTACACAACACATTCCAGTAGAGAGTTACTGGCCATGCGATTGGCGCCATGCAGCCCTGTAAAACTGGTCTCGCCAATAGCGTACAGATTTTCGATATCGGTGCTGCCGCGATCATCGACCATGATACCGCCACAGGTGTAGTGAGCAGCGGGTACCACGGGTATGGGTTCACGCGTCATATCTATACCTAGATCCAGGCAGCGCTGATAGATTGTTGGGAAGTGGTCGATGATGAAGTCTGGATCGCGATGGCTAATATCGATATAGACACAATCACTGCCCAGTCGCTTCATTTCATGATCGATAGCTCTGGCTACTATGTCGCGTGGCGCTAATTCGGCGCGCGCATCAAAATCAGGCATGAATTGATGGCCGTTGGGTAAAAGTAGTTTGCCGCCTTCGCCGCGCACCGCTTCGCTAATTAAAAATGATTTTGCTTGCGGATGGTAAAGGCAGGTAGGGTGAAATTGATTGAATTCCATGTTAGCCACGCGGCAACCTGCGCGCCAAGCCATGGCGATGCCGTCGCCGCTAGCTCCATCGGGATTACTGGTGTACAAATAGACCTTGCTAGCTCCACCGGTGGCTAGTACAACAAAACGAGCATGCAAAGTGATAACTTGTTGAGTGCTGCAGTCTAGGACATGCACGCCGGTGCAAACCGGTGTGGGTAAATCTCGCTCCACGATCAGGTCGATCGCAACATGATCTTCGAGGGTTTCAATCGATGGATGTGCGCCTAGGTTTCCCAGCAGCGTGGTAGATACCGCTTGTCCGGTGGCATCTTTAGCATGGATAATGCGGCGGCTGCTATGGCCACCTTCGCGAGTAAGGTGATAATCATTTTCACTCGGAGTATGGCTATCGCTATGGCCCTGGTCATGCACATTTACAGGGGCTGATGTGGCCTGCGCGGTTTCTTGTTGGCGGGTAAAAGGTACCCCTTGATCGACTAACCAGTCAATGGCATTGCGGCTATTTTCAACAGTGAAGCGCACGGCATCTTCGTCGCAAAGACCTGCGCCAGCGCGCAGTGTATCGTTGCAATGTGACTCGACGCTGTCGGTTGCATCGAGTACTGCCGCAATCCCACCTTGGGCATAGCGGGTCGAACCCTCGGCCAGGTCGGTTTTGGATATGACGGCGATCTTGGCATGGCCGGCAAGGGCGAGAGCAACGGTCGAACCGGCAGCGCCGCTTCCAATTACAACCACATCGTATTGACGAGTAATATTCATTGTTGAGAGTGTCTAAAGTCCGCGGTTGATAAATATACAAACTGGGCGTGCGTTACCCCGTTTGCTAGGAACGGCTTGCCACCCTTATTGGGTTGAAGACGCAGTGTTTGTTATGATGCATTGGCAGGTCATGGGCTAGCTATTACTGAACACCGACGCAGGGTGAACTCTATGGTATGTTAATGGTCACAGTCAGTCGAAACAATAGTGCTTGGGTTTTTCATTACGCCTGAGCGTTACCGAGTCTCTAGCCCGAGTCATTTAGATCACCGGCTAATGGGGCCGCTCGAGCATAGACAAAATGAGACAAGGCCACCTATTATACAGGCGCGAATGCTGGCCAGCCTTGATAAGTAGGTAGATGAGTGCCCTGTGCACATCAAAAAAGCCCGCAAGCCAGGTTTCGCAGGCATAGTCGCAAAGGAGCTAAAAGATCATTAAGTGGATTCATAGCAGCACTTGTTTCTTCGTCCTCGGTATGCGCGTTACCTCATGTTTGGCAAGCCGGTTGAACACTACCTTAGTGGTTGTAAGGCCATGAGTCAGACAGATGCGCAGTTGGTGGCTAGGGTGCAGCAAGGTGATAAGCGAGCGTTTGATCTGCTTGTGCTTAAATACCAGCATAAAATCCATAGTTTAGTGGCCCGCTACGTGCGCTCGGCCGAAGTCCAAGATGTAGCGCAAGAGGCTTTTATCAAAGCTTATAGGGCGATCAACAAATTTCGAGCAGAAAGCGCTTTCTATACGTGGTTGTATCGCATAGCGGTCAATACGGCTAAAAATCATTTGGTGTCGCGTTCGCGGCGCCCACCAGACACGGATGTTGATGTCGCTGAGTCGGATGATTATGCCGGTGCCAATGTGTTGCAAGATATCGAAACGCCCGAAGCTAGGTTGCACGGTGAAGAGGTAGCTGCTGCAGTGCGGCGCGCGCTGCAGAATTTACCCGAGGATCTGAGAACGGCGGTAACTTTGCGAGAATTTGACGGTCTGAGCTACGAAGATATTGCCGATGTAATGTCATGTCCGGTAGGCACGGTGCGGTCGCGCATCTTTCGCGCCCGTGAGGCTATCGATAAATCGGTGGGCCCGATGTTAGATTCTTAACGCTATGTGGCATTGGCCAGTATTTTCTTGAAGCCGTTATTTTTTATTATTAATAGAACTGGAACAAACCTATGAATGACCAGCTTGATTCTCAGTTATCTGCGCTATCTGACGGTGAAATGACTGAACTTGAACTTCGCAGCCTACTCAAGCAGCTTGAAAATTGCAGTGAGGCTGAGCGAGCCATCCAGCTGCAGAAGTGGAGCCGGTATCAGCTGGTTTCTGAGGCATTGAATGATGAGCGAGGCGGTCATGCCGCGCAGCCAAACTTTGCCACAGCCGTTGCCGAGGCAATTGTACTGGAGCCTTCACACGTGCAGGCAGACGCAGACGATTCGACAGAGTTTGATGCGCCGGGCATAGTTGCAAGCCCAGGCGGCGCACCTTTGTGGTCGCGCTTTGCCGTGGCCGCTACGGTGACCTTAGCGGTGATTGTTGGTGTTCAGCAATATCAATTAAATGGGGCTGCTTTAGGATCAAGCACGCTCGCCTCTGATGACACGTCGAGCTATGTGACTGCGCCGACCAGCGAAGCACTAGCGGTGCAAGTTAATGCGCAGCCGGTCAACGCCAATGTTGACCTTGCAAGCGATGGTCTGCGCGCACAAGAACGTTTGCATGAGTACCTACTTGAACACGCTAACCATGCTGCCCGTCAAAACGGACAGGGAATTGTTCCTTTCGCCAGAGTCGCTAATTTTGAAGAGGATTGATGGGTCGTTGCAATTCATCGCGAAAAATTAATGAACCATTTTCTTACTCAGCAGTGCGTCCATCTTATGATAAATAAGTCTGTATGATTACTTTCCCAATAATTTGTCAATCCCGCAAAAAGATTTCCACGCGTGTAGTTTTGGTACTGTGTGCGTGCGCTTTTATGGGCAGTTTTTTACTTGCTCCAGTATTAGTTGCCGCCGAAGATCCGGAGCAGTGGTTGATGGATATGAGCGACAACTCGGCGCAACTTAATTACAGTGGTAGTCTTGTTTATACACAGGGTAGCCGTATGGACACTATGCGCATTTATCATGGCATAAAAGAAGGCGTTCAGCACGAAAGGCTAGTGCATATGAATGGCCAGCCTCGAGAATTTATTCGGCGCGGCAATAGCGTTGTTTATATCGATGGGGTGAACGGTGTGACCAGCCTAGATGGGCAGGCCGGACGTGCTGGCGCCTATTTTTCCGAGACGGATTTTTCAAGCAGTTATGCTGCGCGATTTGCTGCCTTGCGCGAGCCGTATGAAGTGTCTTTTGATGGGCGCGATCGTGTGGCCGGCAGGGAGGTGGCACTGATTACATTGATGCCAAAAGATCATTATCGACATGGCTTTGAGCTGGCATTAGACAAGTCGACTAAATTGTTATTGCGCTCATTGATGATGGACGTCAACGGCAGGGTGCTTGAGCGGTTTGAATATACGCAAATTGATATTGGCAATGAAATAGCCGATGCCGATTTGGCACCTGAGGTGCTAAATAAGCTGGCCAGTAAGCCGATCGGACAGGCTCAAAAAGCTCCTCGAACGCAATCACGCCAACATGCAGGCTCAGCTTCTTGGCACGTTGGGTGGGTGCCGCCGGCGTTTACTTTGTCTGGTGACGCTCGAGTATCGGGGTTAGTCTCGGGTCACGATCGGCCCTTGATGTATAGTGACGGTCTGACAGCGTTTAGTGTGTTTGTTGAAGATAATGCTAATCTTGGGCAGCATTCGCGGCGACGCGGTGCAACGATGGCTCATACCCTTGTTAAAGAGGACAAGACAGGGCTTTTTAGCGTCACAGTAGTGGGTGAAATTCCACTAGTGGCAGCAGAAAAAATTGCTAATTCTGTTACGCGAGCGCAAGTGAAGTAGTTGGTCTGCTATTGGGTGAGATAAAAAAACAGACGGTACAGAGCCACCGACTTGAGTGGCTTTTTGATTATCACAGATGCCGGTCGATTTAAGAGGCCGAGTATTAACCACTTTTTACAGAGAGTACTCTGGGTGCGATGCAGACTTTAGAAACCGATCACGATCCATCGCCGGCAACGGTTAATACGCCGGAAGCATCGCCAGCTGAGGTTGTAGGCATGACTATAGAGCGAGCGTGCGTAGTGTCGGTTGAGCAAACATCAACGCCCGGACAAAGCCTCGTATGGCTGGAAGCATTCCGGCGTTCGACGTGTGGTGATTGCGCGGCACAGGATACTTGTGGTCAAGGGGTGTTAGGGCGTTGGTTCGCTCGAAAGCAACGCTACTATAATGTGCGCTGTCCTACTACTCGCGCCGGATTGCTGACCGTGGGTCAGTGGGTTGAGGTGGGCATTCCTGATGGCGTATTGGTCAGAGCTGCGCTGTTGGCGTATCTATTCCCAATTGCCGGCCTATTGTTGGCGGCTGTTGTTGCCGATTGGCTACCATTGGCCGATTGGGTTGTTGCATGCTTGGGTTTATTGGGCCTCGGGGCAGGGTTGCTAATTGGGCGAGCTTGGGGCGAGCGACTAGTGGCAAACGGTGCCGCCGAGCCAACTTTGTTGGAATCTGCAGTGAGCTGAGGCTCTAGCCGGCGTTTTTGCAACCTAGCCAGACGCCCAGACGGGCAGCCGGTGAATGCTTCTACCCGTTAAAAGTCCAACAATGTTCAGCAAACGCAAATAGCTTCGCTGTGGGGCTTGATATACAATCCCACGCAAATTCCCCCGCAGCGGTTACTGCCATTTGTCGGCCCAAAGATCTCAGGGTTGCAAGGCTAATTGCCTGCGAAATTCGTTATCGAAATTAGGCGCCTTGAAATCAACCTATCTATGCTACACATCCCTTTTTGCCCGCGTAGTTGCTTATCTTTGCCATTAGATGGCTTAGGGTTTGAGTCATTATGAATCCTGCTGATAAACGCATCCGAAATTTTTCTATCATCGCTCATATCGATCATGGCAAATCAACTTTGGCCGATCGTTTTATCCAAACTTGCGGAGGGCTCACGCAGCGCGAGATGGCCGAGCAAGTGCTCGACTCAATGGATATTGAAAGAGAGCGGGGCATCACGATCAAGGCGCAAAGTGTCACCCTGTACTACAAAGCTAATGATGGTGAGACGTACCAACTAAATTTTATCGACACGCCAGGGCATGTTGATTTCTCGTACGAGGTATCTCGCTCACTAGCCGCTTGCGAGGGAGCGCTTTTGATTGTTGATGCTGCGCAAGGTGTTGAAGCTCAATCGGTGGCAAATTGTTACACAGCTATCGAGCAGGGTTTAGAAGTACTGCCGATTCTCAATAAAATAGACTTGCCGCAAGCTGAGCCGGATCGTGTGGCACAAGAGATAGAAGATATTATTGGCCTTGATGCGATGAACGCATGCCAAGTAAGCGCAAAATCGGGCTTAGGTGTGGAGGCGGCTTTAGAGCATATCGTTGCCGATATCCCGCCTCCTCAGGGCGATTGTGACGCTCCATTGCAAGCGTTGATTATCGATTCATGGTTTGATAATTATTTAGGTGTGGTGTCGCTCGTGCGCGTGATGGAAGGTACTTTACGCAAGCGCGATAAAATTGTTGCTAAGACCTTAGGCAAGCCACATCAAATTGATGAGCTAGGCGTTTTTACACCGCATAAAACACCATTAAATGAGCTTGCGGCAGGTGAAGTGGGCTATATCGTTGCGGGCATCAAAGATATTCATGGCGCTCCGGTTGGCGACACGTTTACCCATGCTAGCACGCAAGATGTTGACGCATTGCCGGGTTTTCAAACGGTACAGCCCAAGGTCTATGCGGGCTTGTTCACGGTCAGTTCCGACGATTATGAGGCATTTCGCGAAGCGCTGGCTAAGTTGACGCTTAATGATGCCTCGTTGTTTTATGAGCCTGAGGTTTCAGACGCACTGGGTTTTGGTTTTCGCTGTGGCTTTTTGGGCATGCTGCATATGGAAATCATTCAGGAGCGCCTTGAGCGTGAATATAATCTCGATTTGATTACTACGGCACCAACCGTAATTTATGAAGTGGTTACCAACAAGGGCGAGACGATTGAAGTTGATAATCCATCACGCTTGCCAGAGTTGGGTAGTGTGGCTGAAATGCGTGAACCGATCGTGCGCGCAAATATATTGGTACCGCAAGAATATTTAGGTAATGTCATTACCCTGTGTGTAGAAAAGCGCGGTAGTCAAATCGATATGCAATTCTTGGGTAAGCAAGTTGCGTTAACCTATGAACTCCCTATGAATGAAGTGGTGTTAGATTTTTTTGACAGGTTAAAATCTTGCAGTCGAGGCTATGCCTCACTTGATTATCACTTTGTGCGCTTTGAATCGGCTAAATTGGCACGTCTTGATGTACTTATCAATGGTGAGCGGGTTGATGCATTAGCCATCATTGTGCATCGTGATTTGGCGGAGAGTCGCGGTCGTTCGCTGGTTGAAGCTATGAAAGAGTTAATTCCGAGGCAAATGTTTGATGTGGCGATTCAAGCTGCTTTAGGCGGTCACATTATCGCTCGCCAAACCGTTAAAGCTTTGCGTAAAAACGTAACGGCAAAATGCTATGGTGGCGATATAACCCGTAAAAAGAAATTGCTGGAAAAACAAAAAGCCGGAAAGAAACGCATGAAGAAAGTGGGCAGTGTTGAAATACCACAGTCAGCGTTTTTGGCTGTATTAAAAGTAGATTAGTTCGGTGCTGCTGTTAACTTGATCAAGCCTGAAGAACCTAATTACCACAAGCGTTAATTATCAGGTTGAAGTTTGTGTGACTAAATATTTTTTAAAAAAGGTAAGCGTATTTAATGGATATTAATTTCCCCTTTATTTTATTGTGCCTAGTGTTGGCTGGGACTGGAATTTGGCTGGTCGATTTGCTGTGGCTAAGCAAGAAACGCATGCCAGGTCAAAAAGAATCAGCTTTGGTTGAGAATGCCAAGTCACTTACGCCTGTATTAGCGTTGGTTTTTGTTATTCGATCCTTCCTTTATGAACCTTTTCAAATCCCCTCGGGTTCGATGGAGCGAACATTATTGATTGGTGACTTTATCTTGGTGAACAAATATACCTACGGTATTCGTCTGCCCGTTATACGCAATAAGGTTTTCGATATTAATGAGCCTGAGCGTGGCGATGTTATGGTGTTTTTTCCGCCGCACAAAGAGCAGTATTACATCAAGCGGGTAATCGGGCTGCCGGGTGATAACGTGGTTTACAGAAATAAAGTGCTGACGATTAACGGCGAAGTTCAGCAGCAAACACTCATTGATGGTGACAAACGTTCGCTGTATCGACAAAAATATGAGCTTTTGGGTGGTGTTGAGCATGAAATCCAACAAAATATCGCTGTCGACCGGAGTGATGATTTTTCGGTAACTGTGCCTTCTGGGCATTATTTTATGATGGGTGATAATCGAGATAACAGCGCAGATAGCCGATCTTGGGGGCCTGTACCAGAGTCTAGGATTGTCGGAAAGGCAGTGGCTATTTGGATGCATAAAGAGCCTGGTTGGAATCTACCTACCTTTGATAGAGTAGGGTCGTTCAATTAAGCTGCGATTGCTACGGGTGTAATGCTAAACTTTTATTGGGCAGGCCAAGCTAAACATGAGCAGAGGATGAAGCATGAGCGTTAATAGGTGTACAAGCCTAACTCGAGGCCGTTTAAAGGGCCGCCATGGGCAAAAAGGCCTCGGTATGATTGGGTCTCTGCTTGTGATCTTGGTGGGTGGGTTGCTGCTTACCTGTGCAATTAAGATGATACCGATATATTTTCAGAACTGGAATATTCAATCGATACTGAATGATCTAGAGCCTGAGTTTGCTGACGTTGGCACAGTAACTAAAAAAGCGATAGAGAATAAATTAGCCAAGCGGCTGAACATCGATATGATCAGTGCAATTAAGGTTAATGACATAGAGATTAAAAAAATAAAAAGCGTTTTTAAAATTACTGCAAATTATGAAAAGCGGATTCATATTATTGGCAACGTCGATATTGTGATGGTGTTTGACAATAACAGCGCAACCGTCCCCGTTCGAGGAAGGTGATGTGCAACAGTAAGTTGATACACCTAATGCAAATGCATCGTGACCTACGCGATGCAAAAAGCTTCTTTTTTTCTTCCAGCTCGGCACCCCAGCCTGCGCCTATTTATGTCTAATACAATGTCTAATGGTTTCGCTGCACTTGAAGCACTCATAGGGTATTCCTTCACTGATGTGAAACTTTTAAAGTTGGCTCTGCGCCACAAAAGTGCCGGCAAACCCAATAACGAGCGGTTGGAATTTTTAGGTGACGCCGTATTGAATGCAGTCGTTGCCGACAGCCTGTATAGACAGCACGAGGGCGCCGCTGAAGGTAAGTTGACCACAGCTCGTGCAATGCTGGTAAAAGGTAAGACTTTAGCGCAAGTGGGCGAAATGCTGAGTTTGCATGAATTGCTAGAGCTGGGTATGGGCGAGCGCAAGTCTTTTGCGCGCGCCAGGCAGTCGATACTGGAGGATGCCGTAGAGGCAATGATTGGTGCTGTATATCTCGATAGTGATTTTGATCGATGTAAGATTGTGGTCAACGGATTGTTGGCTGGCAGGATTGATGAAATATCGTTGCTGGACGAGGGCAAAGACGCCAAAACGCAGCTGCAAGAGTTGACTCAGGCTAAGCAGCTTGGTTTGCCGCGTTATGAGGTGGTTGCCACGGATGGTCCCGATCACAAGTTATTTTTTACCGTGGCTTGTCACATTGAACAGTATGCTCATACCACTCGCGGTGAAGGTCATAGTCGTCGCGAGGCTGAGCAACAGGCGGCAACGAATATGTTGGATAAGTTGCAGGCCTCCCCAAATTAATCGTTAACCATGGCTTTAAATATTATGAGAGTAAATTCAATCAAATTAGCGGCATTGGTGACTCGCTAATGACCGATGAAGATAAGCAATTTTGCGGGTATGTCGCCATTCTCGGTCGCCCCAACGTGGGCAAGTCCACATTGCTCAATAAACTATTGGGCCAGAAAATTAGCATTACCTCTCGCAAGCCGCAAACCACCCGGCACCGTATTATAGGTATCGATACGAAAGATGATTATCAAACCATTTTTGTCGATACCCCTGGTGTCCAGCGCAAGCATGACAGCGCTATTCACCGTTACATGAATCGGGCAGCAACGAGTACGATTGAAGATGTTGATGCGATTATTCTTGTCGTTGATCGACTCAATTGGACCGACGAAGATGAATACGTGGTGCAAAGCATTCGTCAGTCGAGTGCGCCGGTTATTCTGGCAATCAACAAAGTGGATCACCTAGTGGAAAAGAACCGGTTGTTGCCACACATTCAGGCGCTATCTGCCAAACTGGCTTGGGCTGATGTAGTACCCGTGGCGGCCAAAACTGGCTATAACCTTGAGCCACTGCAAGCAGCCATTCGAAAGCGCTTGCCTGCACGTGCTCATTTTTATGATGCCGAGCAAGTCACGGATCGCAGCGAACGATTTCTGGCAGCAGAAATCGTCCGTGAAAAAATTATGCGAATGATGGGCGATGAGTTGCCCCATAAAGTTGCGGTAGAGATAGAACAATATAAAACCACGAGTAAGCTCGTTACAATTAGCGCGGTTATATGGGTGGAGCGCGACGGCCAGAAAAAAATATTGATTGGCGTTAAAGGCGAAAAACTTAAACTGATCGGTAGTCAAGCGCGCGCCGACATAGAAGTGTTAGTTGATCAAAAAGTGATGCTCAAACTCTGGGTAAAAGTTAAAGGTAGTTGGTCTGATGATGAGCGCATGCTAAAAAGTTTAGGTTATGCCGACCAATGATAGGACTCAATGAATCGCGCTGAGAATGTCAAAGCATTCGTGGTGCACCAGCGCCAATATCGAGAAACCAGCAGTATTGTTGAGTTTTTTACTGAGCATGGGCTGTTAAGTGCTGTATGCCGCGGGGTCTATGGTAGCGGCAAAGCGGCCGGCAGATTAAGAGGCACTTTGCAGCCTTTTGGCGAGCTGTCATTAAGCTGGTTTGGGCGAGGTGAACTGAAAACCGTAAGGCAAGTAGAAACTATAAGCACCGCGCCAAATCTAAGTTACAGTGTGCTTTACTCGGGGCTATATTTGAACGAGTTATTGTTGCGTTTAGCACCCAGTAGCGAACATGAAAATGGACTCTATTTGCTTTATAAAAACACCTTACAGGACTTAGCCGCTCTGGCGAGTGATAGTGTAGATATCAATAGTTCGGTTGAAGCGATTTTGCGTAGGTTCGAGATACAATTACTTGAAGATCTGGGTTTTGCTATTGATTTTCAGCGGGAGTGGGGCGAGCACACGTCTATTAACGAGGAGCTGCACTATAGCTTCGACTCAGGGCATGGTTTTACGCGTTGCTGTGCAGAGGCTGCAGGAAATCGATTGCGCTCCATTCCGGGCTGGGTAATCATGAGAATACGCGAGGCGGATTTTAGTGATGCGCGGGTGCGTCGCTATGCAAAACAGGTTGTGCGCGAAGCGTTGGCTCCGCATCTTGGCGATCGGCCGCTCCGAACCCGAGAGCTTTACAGCTAAGGGGTAGCTCCCGAGTAAGATCTAAGCTCCAGGAGCTAAGAGCTAAGAGCTAAGAGCCAAGAGCCAAGAGCCAAGAGCCAAGAGCCAAGAGCCAAGAGCTAAGAGCTAATTAGCGAGGTCGCTTGATCGAGTGGGTTAGCTGCATTGCTCAGTGAATGATGCCGGCGGGCCATCAGATTTATATCCTCTACTTTGTTACCCGCTTAGCGTGATTGTCGGGGCAATCGGCATGACTTTCGTTATAATACGCCAATCATTGAAACCTTAATTTAAATAAGCGAGCGAACTTAGTGGAATTTCCCACCATCGAAGATTATGTCGGCAGCACTCCAATGGTGCGGCTACAGCGATTGTATGTCGGTAGTAATCAAATATTGCTTAAACTAGAGGGCAATAACCCCGCCGGCTCGGTTAAAGATCGGCCCGCGGTCAACATGATTCGGCAAGCCGAAATTCGTGGCGAAATTAAGCCTGGTGACACGCTCATTGAAGCGACTTCAGGCAATACCGGTATTGCATTGGCAATGGCAGCGGCGATAAAAGGCTATCGCATGGTGTTGATCATGCCTAGTCACATGAGTGATGAACGAAAATTGGCGATGAGTGCGTATGGCGCCAAGCTTATCGAAGTGACTAGTGATTGTGGTATGGAAGGGGCTCGCGACCTAGCCTTAGCGATGCAGGAGCGAGGTGAAGGTCGGGTGCTTGATCAGTTCGGTAATCCTGATAACCCTGCTGCGCATTACGAAAGCACGGGACCTGAGATCTGGGAGCAAACTCAGGGCACCGTTACACACTTTGTAAGTTCAATGGGCACTACCGGAACAATAATGGGTGTTTCGCGTTTTTTGAAAGAAAAAAATCCGGCAATACAGATTGTTGGATTGCAACCTCAAGACGGTGCGAGTATTCCGGGTATCAGGCGCTGGCCGCAAGCCTACCTGCCAAAAATCTATGATGCAGCTGGAGTTGACCAGGTACTTGATATTGGCCAAAAGGATGCCGAGCGCACAATGCGAGAACTTGCTGAACGCGAAGGCCTTTGCAGCGGTGTATCATCGGGTGGTTCGGTATTCGCTGCAATGCAGGTTGCAGCTACGGTAGAAAATGCTGTGATTGTTGCCATCATTTGTGATCGAGGCGATCGCTATTTATCAACCGGCGTGTTCAATGATGATGGTTCTCAGTAATTTTTTAAAAAGCGATGTAGGCTGAAAACATGGTTCAGGTTCGCCGTCTTCCAGAGACCAAGCAAGGCATATTTAATGTGGATGCGTGGCTTGCGCAGCTACCGGGCTTTGACGATGAAGCTGATCGAGAGCGCATGAAACTGGCTTGTGAGCTCGCTAAAAAAATACAGCCACAAACCCCAGAAAATATTAAACGCGAAAGACCCAGCTACCTTGAGAGCGGTCTCGAGATGGCAGCCATTTTGAGTGAGTTGCAGCTGGATGAGGAATCGCTCATCGCTGCGGTTGTGTACCCGGTAGTGGCTTCCAATCAGGTCAAGCAAAGCGAAATTGCCACGCAACTGGGGCAAGAAGTCGCCGACTTGATCGCAGGCGTGTTGCGCATGGCGGCCATTTCAGAGTTGCACAGTGATAGACAACCCGTTTTAGGCCAGCGTGGAGCGCAGGTCGACAATATTCGAAAAATGCTTGTCGCGTTAGTCGATGATGTGCGTGTTGGTTTGATTAAGCTGGCTGAACGTACGCAAACTATTCGAGAATTAAAGAACGCGCCTGCCGATGTCCAGCAGCGAGTGGCTCGTGAGGTCAACGATGTCTACGCCCCATTGGCTCATCGATTGGGTATAGGTCATATCAAATGGGAGTTAGAAGATATAGCGTTTCGTTATTTACATGTTGATGCTTATAAAAACATAGCGGGGCTTTTGGATGAAAAGCGGCTTACCCGACAAGGCTATATTGAAAACGTTACCGAGCACGTTAAAAATGAATTGTTAAAAGCGGGCATAGAAGCCGAAGTTGCTGGTCGCGCTAAACATATATCTAGCATCTGGAAAAAAATGCAGCGTAAAGGGATATCCTTTGATCAACTTTATGATATCCGCGCTATCAGAATTATGGTTGATGAGCTTCGCGATTGTTATGCCAGTCTCGGTGTGGTTCATACCTTGTGGCGAAATATTCCTGGTGAGTTTGACGACTATATTGCCAACCCAAAAATCAACGGTTATCGATCATTACACACAGCGGTTATTGGCCCTGATGCGCAAATTTTGGAAGTGCAGATTCGCACGCGCGATATGCATCGTGAAGCGGAGCTGGGAGTTTGCGCGCATTGGCTATATAAGGGCACCGACGTTGACGCTAAGTCGCAGAGCTATGAGTTAAAAATTCAATGGTTACGCAAAGCTCTGCGAGCCAATAATAAGCAGGGCGATATAGGTGATTTGGCACAAGAGCTTAGCGAGGATTTTGCCAGCACGCGCATTTATGTGTTCACGCCGCAAGGGCATGTGGTAGACGTAGCAGCCGGCTCTACTCCGGTCGATTTTGCTTACCATGTCCACACAGAAGTGGGGCACCGATGCCGAGGTGCCAAAGTCGATGGTCGTATTGTGCCCCTCGACACCGTGCTCTCAAACGGGCAACAAGTTGAAATCCTTACGGGCAAAGAAATAAAACCTAATCGAGATTGGCTAAGAGCTGACTTGGGATTTTTAAGTTCTGGGCGGGCTCGAGACAAAGTAAAAGCATGGTTTAAAAAGCAGGCGCGCGGACAAAATATTGAAGACGGGAAGGCCTTGTTGGAGCGTGACTTCAAACGCATGGCCTTGACCAGCGTGGACTACCAAATCCTGGCAGAGCATCTGCATTGTAAAAACGTCGACGAAATGTATGCAGGCTTGGGTGGTGGGGATATTAGTGCCAGCCAGGTATTGCGCATAGCTGAGGATCTATTTGTTGCGGCTGAGGATTTACAGGTATCTTTATTCAAGCCCGTGAAACCCTCGTCACCGGCCGTACGAGATTCTGTGACAGTGGTGGGTGTGGGTAATTTAGTGACCCATATGGCTAAGTGCTGTAAGCCTCTACCGGGCGACGAAATTGAGGGTTATGTAACCTTGGGTCGGGGTGTGACTATCCATCGAAAAGATTGCCATGAATTTCTTATAATCGGCGCACACCACCCCGAGCGAGTGATTAGCGTGGCTTGGAATGAATCCGAGACTGATCACAGTAGCGAGCGTTTCCCTGTTGATGTGACTATCGAGGCATTCGATCGCACGGGTTTGTTAGGCGACATCACAACGTTGTTGGCAGCGATGAGGGTTAACGTTGTTAACGTCAATACCTATACCGACCGCGAGAGTCATACGGCCTATATGAAGCTCAATATAGAGATATTTAATTTCGATCAACTGGTCAACGTTTTGGGTAGGCTGAGCAATCTGCCCAATGTCATCAGTGCACAGAGAGAAACCTAGTCGTCGTTTAATCTCTTTAAACTCAATAATTGCGAGCGAGTGAGCTATTGATGCGGTATACCATTGCTGATTTACTTTATCTCATGGAGTGTTTGCGTGCGCCTGTGGGTGGTTGCCCATGGGACCTTGCCCAAAGCCCTTCGACAATTATAAATTATTCTATTGAAGAGGTTTATGAGCTTGCTGCAGCGATAGAGCAAAATGATACAGCTGCAGTGCAAGATGAGTTGGGTGACGTGTTGTTTCAAGTGATTTTTCTGGCACAGCTTGCCAATGAGAACAAAGAGTTTGAGTTTGATGATGTTGTGCAGGGGGTCTGCGAAAAATTGTTGCGAAGACACCCGCATGTATTTCCTCGTGGTGTGCTTTACCCCACCAACGACATAACGCCACAGAACGTGGCCATCGATGCAGAAACTGTGGCCAAAAATTGGGAAGCCATTAAGCAGCTTGAACGCAAAGATAAGCAGCTGGAGGGTTTATTTGCCGATGTGCCACTGGCGCTGCCCGCTATGTCACGTGCTGTGAAATTGCAAAAGCGTGCGGCCAGTATTGGCCTCGACTGGCCTGATATACACGGTGCATTTGCTAGTTTGAGCAGTGAGCTGAGCGAGCTTGAAACAGTTTTGCATGCAATGCGCCCGATGCCGTCCGGCGAGGAGGGCGTTCTAAACAGCGCACAGGAAGCCGTTGTTGATAACGATGCTCATGCCGAGTCACACCGAACTATTACTAAGCAGCGGTTAGCTGACGAGCTTGGCGATGTTCTATTTAGTTGTGTCAACGTTGCCAGAAAAGCAGGGCTCAACCCTGAGCAGTGCTTACGTCAAGCTAATCAGAAATTTGCTCTGCGGGCAGAGTTTGTTAAAAGCCAGCTAGATAGAGGCAACGAGGCATCAACTGGGTTAGATGATCCAGCAGATGCAGATTTATCGAGTAGTGTTGAAGCATTATGGGTGCAGGCTAAGCGACAGATATGAACATGGTTATCGGGTATTTTCGAATGGCCAGTGTTGAACCCATTGTGAGCAGTTGCTCAAACCGGCTATGTTGGTCGAGTGCTTGTTATCCGCTGGGGGAATGTGTATTGTTCGCTCATAAAGAAAGCCGTCAAGCTCACTAGAGTTGAGTCTATACGTTTACCAGCAGCCAGTTAAAACAATCTATGTGGTCACAAGCGAATGCAGTCGCGTGTCTTAAACCACGCTAAAGTTTACTGTTGTCGCCGTTTTATATTTTATAAGAGGTAGTTTATGCGCATCATTTTGCTCGGCCCTCCTGGTGCAGGAAAAGGCACGCAGGCTCAATTTATTATGGAAGAGTTTGGTATACCGCAAATCTCCACCGGCGATATGCTTCGCACAGCCGTTAAAGAAGGCTCAGAGCTTGGTTTAAAGGTTAAAGAAGTAATGGCTAGTGGCGGGCTGGTTTCTGACGAGATTATTATTGCCTTGGTTAAAGAGCGTATTCAAAAGTCTGATTGTAACAACGGTTTTCTGTTTGATGGGTTTCCGCGAACTATTCCTCAGGCGCAAGCATTAATTGATGCAGGCGTGCCGGTCGATAATGTATTAGAAATTTGCGTAGATGACGAAGCGATAGTCAATCGACTAGGCGGGCGACGTGTGCACGAAGGTTCTGGCCGAGTTTATCATGTAGATCACAACCCGCCTAAGCAAGAAGGCGTCGACGATATGACTGGTGAGCCGCTCATTCAGCGCGAAGATGATCAAGAAGCGACAATTAAGAAAAGATTGTCTGTTTATCATGAGCAAACAGAGTTACTAGTCGAATTTTATAAAACGATGCAGCCTGACACTGCAACCGCTATCCAAGCGCCGTCCTATTTTAGTGTCGCGGGTGTGGGTTCGGTTGATGAAATTAAAGCGAAAGTGCTTAACTGTTTAAAATAATAAGCGGTTTACTGACATCAAGTATGTTTTTAGCCTTTGATGGACTGCAATCGTGATTTGCCCTAATAATGTTGTCCACCGCGGTCAATAAATTGAGTTTTTATTTTTATACGGCTTTTATCGCATTTGGCAGTTTGATTGAGCGTTTTATCTAAAGCCCTCTCAATAGGTGAGTGAATTACGTAAGAAAATTGGTAGGCAATGCTCCATGGCTGTTTTTATCGCATGCTTTGCAACAGTTTTGGGTGAATATCTAAAATATAACGAATAAAAATTCTTTTTTAGACGTGCGCCCCCTCTGATTCGGTTATTTACAATCAGTTTTATATCGCTGTTGAGTATAAACAGGCTTGCAGCGCTCAATCTGTTTTTATCTTTGCAAAGTGGGCTTGTTGTTACCCAAAAAAACCTTTCTAGTCAAAATCTGCCACCTCGGTCATTAAAAAAAGCATCTTTTTTTTACATTGGTGCGCGGCATTTTTTGTGCGGTGATCAGAATGTGTGGTTTTTTTAAGTAACACTTATTGTCTTAAATTGGGAAAAAAGAAAATAATGTTTTATTAATATTATTTTGAATAACTAACGATTAAATTGAATAAATTGTCTGTTTAAAGAGATAACAGAGTTTTTTTTTCCAAAACCGGCATAAAAATTCATTTTTTCACAAAAAAAACCTTGCAAGAGCGTGAATTTAGTTTACTTTTTAACTAAGATGAAGTGTCAGTTGTTAAATGTTGAGTTTTCTTAGAGAGTTATTTTTTATTCCCTTAGATTGCTTAAGCGCAGTATTTAATTTATTGGCTTTTGATCGATCAACGTTGAAATTGTATTTGTCTAGACAACAACATGTAACGTGAGGAGACTCAACATGGCAATGGTAAAAAAGAAGGCCGCGACTAAACGCAAGGCCAAGAAAAAAGTAGCTGCTAAGAAGAAAACGGCAGTGAAAAAGAAAACAGCAGCCAAGAAAAAGGTTGTAGCCAAGAAAAAAGCAACTAAAAAGAAAGTTGTGAAGAAAAAAGCAGCGAAAAAGGCAGTTAAGAAAAAAGCAGTCAAGAAAAAAGTAGCCAAAAAGAAGGTCGCTAAGAAAAAAGTAGCCAAAAAGAAGGTTGCTAAGAAAAAGGTAGCTAAAAAGAAGGTTGCCAAGAAAAAGGTAGCTAAAAAGAAGGTTGCCAAGAAAAAGGTAGCTAAAAAGAAGGTTGCTAAGAAAAAAGTAGCTAAAAAGAAGGTTGCTAAGAAAAAAGTAGCTAAAAAGAAAGTCGTTAAGAAAAAAGTAGCTAAAAAGAAGGTAGCCAAGAAGAAAGCTGTAAAGAAAACGGCTAAACGTAAGCCGGGCCGACCCCGCAAGGGCTAAGCTGAAAAACCCCTCCTAGTGAGGGGTTTTTTTTGCCTGCATAAAAGACGTGCATGCAAAACAGCCAATACTTGTTGTGAACATGCGTCATACGAAAAGATTGCCGACCTCTTGGATAGGTACTTCTGGTTGTTTTTAAGGACCGTGCTGCTCGAGTTTGGCAAAGTCCGAGGGATAATTAATATTAACGCCAATACCGCCGCCCGAAAGTGGCACAGTGCTGGTTATGAGTCGCTTTAGCCAGTGTTTCACTGAGAGATTGGCAGGCGATTCGCAGAACTCATCGAGTGTTTGTCGCATAGCCTGTATTGCAGTCTCCACCTCCAGCAGTAATAGTAGGCGTATATGATCACCATCGACTATCGGATAGGCCGCGCTGCTGTCTGTTTGGTCGAGATGTTTCGCCAGATCATTCACCAAACCCAGCGGTATGACGGGACTATCACAACTGCATACCATGATATGGCTAAGTGTGTTGAGGCCCTCATGATTAGTTCTTTTATCGTACCAGTCGAGCAGAGCAAAGATTCCCGATAACGGCCCGTTGTCGGCAGGTAGTACTGAATCACGCAATATCAGCGGTTGATGCTGAGTGTAATAAGGGTGGCGATATTTTTTTGACAGCTGCTGATAGCTTTGTAAATTATTATTGCAACTGATGGTTACCTTGCTTACCTGCGGTGCAAGTCTTCTGACAACATGTTCAGTGAGTGGTAATCCGCGCCATAGTTGCAGTCCTTTATCGATGCTTCCAAAGCGACGGGAGCGGCCACCAGCCAACACAAGTCCGGCGATCTTTTGTTTCGCAATGGGCGTGCTAGATAGCGTGGTCATGTTTGCTCGGAAAATTCGCTAGGTTTGTTGTTTTAATAACGTGGCAAAAGGCATTGCTTAGCTTGTGCGTCCAGCTTTTAGTGTAACATTTGAATCCTATTAAGGTTTGCTTTCCTTACTTACTCACACGGGACCCATTTTTTGAATATTCTTGCGCTGGAAACCAGCGGTACACACAGTCAGGTGGCACTGTTACATGACGGGGTTTTGCTTCAGCGCACGGAGCAAAAGCCATCGCACTCGCGAATCTTATTAAATCTGATTGAGGAGGTTCTCGAACAGGCAGGCCTCGATATGCAACGTTTGGATTGTATTGCGGTGTGTGTAGGTCCGGGTTCTTTTACTGGGTTACGAATTGGTATTGCTGTTGCGCAGGGTTTAGCGTTTGCCGCTCAGTTACCTATTGTGCCGGTATCTTCGCTCGCGGCATTGGCGTTAGATTTCTACACTGATCACAAACAAGAAACAGGCGCTGGCGCTATGGTTTTAGCCACTATCGATGCACGCAAGAGCGAGGTCTATTGCGGTTGGTATTGCAGCGAAAATGGCAGTGTCAGGCTCGTAGGTGAGCAGCAGGTAGTGCCGCCTGGCGAGTTGCCGAGGGCGCCAGACTTGTCATTTCTCAATAATCATAATACGACGTTGAGTGAATTGGCGGTGGGTAACACAGCGAGGTATATTGTCGGGTCGGGCTTGCTTTATCGGGCGCAGATGCCTGAGTGGGCTAGTACTCTTTTGAGTGTTGATGGCTGCTATGCGTCGCCGTCGGTAGTCGGGGTGATAGGATTGGCCGAGCATAAATTTATGCGTGGAGAAACCGTTAAGTCTACCGAGTTGCGGCCCATTTATGTGCGCGATAAGGTTACCGACTAAGGCAATTTGAACTGCTATGCTTTTATAGGCTTGATAATAAAGGGCGGCGTCTCGATGATAAAAACCGAATGTTCTGCGTTATGACTTAACACTTGGTGAATACTTGACGCTAGCTTTTGAACAGTGATTTTATTTAATGACGTTAGCGCGCTCTCGTTTTTGACCAACCGGGTATCTGCTTTAAATGGATTTCATCCAAACATTTTTTTTGGCCCTCATTCAAGGGGTCTCCGAGTTTTTGCCTATTTCGAGCTCGGCGCATCTAATTTTGCCGGCGCAGCTGCTCCATTGGCCCGATCAAGGACTGCTATTTGATGTGGCCGTGCATGTGGGCTCACTCAGTGCGGTTATTTTTTATTTTAGGCATGAGTTGCGCTCAATGGCGCGGGCTTGGCTCGCAAGCTTTGCGTCTATGCCTTTACTACTCAATGGCCGCTCGGGAGTTGGCGTTAAAAGCTGGGTAAAAGATCCTCAGGCACAATTAGCCTGGATGCTCCTTCTGGCTTCGTTGCCGACGGTGGCGGTGGGGTTTTTAGCGAAAGATTTTATTGGCACTCATTTGCGTTCAACCGCTGTAATTGCAACCACCACGTTGGTGTTTGGTTTATTGCTCGGTATAGCTGAGTGGCGCAGTAGGCGCAACGCTCAAGCGCTGCCGCTGAGTTTTAGGCTGGCTATGCTCATTGGTGTGGCTCAGGTATTTGCGCTGGTGCCCGGCACTTCACGCTCGGGCGTGACCATAACTGCAGCGGTGCTGCTGGGCATGTCAAAAAAAGAGGGCGCAAACTTTTCTTTCTTATTATCTATTCCGATTATTTTTGGCGCTGGTTGCCTGCTCAGTATCGAGTTATTTGAGCAAAATACGATCGTCCATTGGCCGCAATTATTTACCGCAGTGTTGGTGAGTGCGGTGAGTGCCTGGTGTTGTATTGCGTTATTTCTGCGCGTAATTGAGCGCATTGGGCTCATGCCATTTGTTTGGTATCGACTGGTTCTTGGCTTGGCGTTGATTGTGCTAATGCTTACGTCAGGCGCTTGAGCCTGCAGCGTGCCAAACCGCCACATTGCCCGTTTAGTGTCGCCGCAGTGTGCCGCGTTGGCATTGGAAGGGCTAGGCGGTGATCAGGCCCTTGCGCGAGCATCGACAGGCGCTATAATCGGGCGCACTTACTCAGCGCAGCACCGCTTTAAACGCGGCTCGAGGCGCGGACAAGTTTCAGTTGAGGACGGCTAATTGCCCATTTCGTCAGTTACCAATGGCTCTACCTATCTTCCCGTCCAGGGGCGAGAGGCGCGCTCGCGTCCGGCCATTGTTGAAATTGATGATAAAAGTGGCGAGGTAAGCGATCAGCGTGGTGAGGCACAGCGGCAATTTGCGGAACTAGATGCCGGATCTGAGCGCCGCGCTATCACATCGGTGAGTCAGCTTGATAGTCAAGAAAGTAGTCAGCGCTTTCGCGCCAGTCCATCCTTTGAAAACTTGTCTTCGGCACAAAGCAATGCGGTGCTTAGCTATTTGTCGACTCAGAGCTTGGGTTCGGCCACGGCGCCTGCCGGTAGCGAATTGATTGTTGGTGTCGATACCTTTGTTTAGCCACAAATACTTCGGGCATATTGTTGTTTAGCTCGTGCTGCTGAGTACCGATGCTTCGCGCCCAATCTCTGCTTGCCTCAGCAAGTTCGCCTATCAAATTTAGCTAGGGTCTAGCAGCCTTTGTTTATATGGCACCTCAGACAGGCCGCCTTGCATGGGCTAATTGTGCGGCTGCAAAGAAGTTATGGTTTGATAGGCTATTGATTACTACAATAGGCTTATCGATGTAATAAAAACTTGCCGTAATAAAGCGTGGCTAAACCTATAATCCCCTGCAGGAAAATGTATGACTATCGAGCATGACAAACAGGCCAACACAATGATTGAGCAACGCTCGGGCATTAATCGCGGGATTTGCAATTTTATTGATCAGTCGCCGTCGCCTTTTCATGCCACACAGAGTATGAGTCAACTATTATCCGAGGCGGGCTTTCAGTTACTGGATGAGAGTGAGTGCTGGGCACTCAAAGCGGGCGAAAAATATTACGTCATGCGCAATCAATCTTCTTTGATCGCTTGGCAGCAAGGGGTAGAGCCTGTGGCTGAATGCGGTTGGCGAATGTTGGGGGCGCATACAGATAGCCCTTGCCTGAAAATAAAACCGCAGCCAGATCTGCATAAGCATAATGCTTGGAGACTAGGTGTAGAGGTCTATGGGGGCGCGCTGCTGAACCCGTGGTTTGATCGAGATTTGTCGATTGCAGGCCGTGTGCATTACTCCGATAGCTCTGGAGCGATTCAAGCGGCGTTAGTTGATTTTAAATGTCCGGTGGCAACAATTCCCAGCCTGGCTATTCATCTAGATCGTGAAGCTAATACGGCTCGGACCATTAATCCTCAGCTGCATTTGCCGGTATTGTTAAGCGCCAATGCACAAGCAAGTGATGGTGATTTTCAGCAGTTGCTTCTTGAGCAAGTTGAGCGTAACCAAACGGCAGACAATGGCGTGGCCGCGCAAAAAGTTCTCGATCATGAGCTGTATCTTTACGATACTCAGTCAGCAGCCATTGTTGGTTTGCACGGTGATTTTATTGCCGCAGCAAGGCTGGACAACTTGCTCTCTTGCTATGTCGACACTCAAGCCTTAATTCATGCTTGTGATGAATCGGGGCCCGCTGCGGATTGGTCACTCTTAGTGTGTAGTGATCACGAAGAGGTGGGGAGTCAAACAGCCGCTGGGGCAGGTGGCCCATTTTTGTCACAGGTGCTTCAGCGCATTGAATCAGAGCCGAATAATCTGGCTCGAGCTTTATCTTGCTCCATGCTTATTTCTACCGATAATGCCCATGCACTGCACCCTAACTATGCCGACAAGCTCGATGCCAACCATGCGCCTCTTATGAACGGCGGCCCGGTTATCAAAGTTAATGCAAATCAGCGTTACGCATCAAATAGTGAGACGCAGGCCGTCTTTCGCGCTATTTGTAGTGCGCGAGATATTCCTGTGCAAAACTTTGTTATGCGCAGTGACATGGCTTGCGGTAGTACGATTGGTCCAATTACTGCGAGTGAATTGGGAATCAAAACACTCGACATTGGCTTGCCTACATTTGCCATGCACTCCATACGAGAGTTGGCTGGCACTCATGATGCACTGTTGATGCACGAAGCGCTCAAGGCGTTTTACGCTCGCTTGTAGGCTTAGTTTTTTATATACCTCCGCACTCGCCACTGCAAAATGCGATCGCGTCTCTTCCTCTGCCAGTTTGACGGTTAGATCATGCGTGTTTTATTGTTGTCTGCTTATGATGCATTGAGTCATCGCTATTGGCGCGAAGGCATGGTCGAAAATTTCCCCGATGTTGATTGGACCGTGTTGAGCTTGCCGCCACGCTATTTTAATTTTCGGGTGCGCACTAATCCTATTAGCTGGTTGTTAGAGCAGCGCGTGGCGCTAGAACAAGACTATGACCTATTAATTGCGACCTCGTTGGTTGATATAGTGACATTGCGAGGTTTGTTTGCCAACTTAGCGCACGTGCCGCTATGGCTCTACTGTCACGAAAATCAATTCGCCTATCCGAGTTCAACGCAAACGACGAATAATAAAAGCGCATTACTTGAGCCGCAGATGGTGTTTTTATATGGCTGTTTGTGTGCTGATGCCATAAGCTTTAATTCCGAATGGAATCGCTCTACAGCTCTGGCGGGCATGCGGCAACTGGTGGCAAGGTTGCCCGAAAAATGGAGCCCCGCTCTACTGACTAGTATTGCTAACAAAGCCGACATCCTGCCCGTGCCGTTGCATAACGAGGGTTCACAACTTTTGTCCGCATCTCTGCTGGATACCGACCGTGCATCAAGCGATGAGTGCTCGCATAACAATTTTCCCTTGGCATGGGGTGCCGATCGACCTTGCCAACTCATTTGGAATCATCGCTGGGAATACGACAAGGGCCCAGAGCATTTATTGGCCTTAATCATTGCGTTGCAAGACAGCGGTTTGCATTGCACCATCCATGTAGTGGGCCAGCAGTTTCGACAATGGCCACAGAGTTTTGAGCAGATTAAGCAGTTACTCAGCGTTGGCGAGCATCCATCAAGTTGTTTACGCATGGGGCAATGGGGTTTTGTAGAATCGCGCATAAAATATGTAAGCTTGCTCAAGTCTTGTGATGTCGTCCTCTCGACTGCGCTCCACGATTTTCAAGGCATTGCTATTCTTGAGGCTGCACAGCAGGGTTGTTTGCCGTTGTTACCTAATCAGCTGGTCTATCCAGAGCAGTTCGCTGCAGCGTATTTGTATGACTGGCATCCAACACCTGCAATTAATGCTGATGCAATAGTAGCTAAGCTATGTCAATGGCAGCAACCTCAAGCAAGGCCACAGTGTCCGACACTTGACCATTATGCTTGGTCGCAGTGGCACGTAAGATACGATCAGAAAATGACGGCGCTCGCCGCCAACGCGCCTGCGGCTTAGCTAAAAAAATCTGCAAGTGATTCGTTGAAAAACCTTTCTACCAACTGGCAATTAATTTTTCTAACGTGCTCTTGCGCAGAATGCCGCGCATCGGGCCGAAATGGTCAATAACGTAGAGACCGTCACATTTATTGTTGTGCAAGGCATCGCGTGCTTCGGTCACCGTTGATTCAATGGCGATTTGCTGTAAAGATTGAACGGGTATGTGTGCTCGCTTTAAGCTTTCTAGCAGATGATCGATAGTGCGAATGTGGTTTCTCTCATCCATCGATAGTGCTTCATACCACTGCAAAAATTCTTTGCGTGTTATTAAATAATAGCGGTCGGTGTCGCGTTGCAGAACTACCGCCCGTGGCTCATCTTGAGAGATGCGTTCTAGCTGCTGCGCACTCACCACAGGGTCTATTTTTTCTATATTTCTATCACACACAGCGCTCAAGCTAATGCGGTTGAGAGCTTGCGCTACCGGGTGAGTACTAAGGTTTATGCCTTGGCTTTTTAAAACCGCAGCAATGGCTGAGTCTTGTCCAAAAATTTGGTCGGAGCATAGCGTGGCAATAACGATGACAATAATGCCCGGCAGTAAGGCCTCGGGTGTATGGGCCAATTCCAAAATCGCAATAATAGCGGCCAGAGGCGCATTTAATAGGGCCGCCATTACGCCGCCCATGCCTAACAGTGCATAGAAGCCGGTATCGGAGGAGAGCTCGGGTATCCAAGCGGCACCAAAAAAACCGAGACATCCACCTAAGCTGGCGCCAATAACTAAGCTGGGGCCGATGATGCCAATGGGCATACCCATGCCACTGCTGACTGCTGTTGCGATGATTTTGGCCAGGCACAACATCAATAACCAGTGCCAATGTGAGTTGCCAGCTAGCGCAGTATTAACGCTATCGTAGCCGATACCTAAAACGCCGGGTAAATATACGGCCAAACTTCCCGTTAACAAACCCGCTAGAGTAAATTTAATGAGCACCGGCCAGTGCTGCAATTTTTGTGTGAGTAATTGAATGCGCATAAAAAGCAGTGCGGCAAACCCACAGGCAAAGCCGAGTAAGGCTAAATAGGGGATTTCCCAATGTGAGCTCATGCTCATATCGGGCACGTTAAAGACGCGCGCATCACCAAAAATAATTTGCGAGAGGGTCGTTGCCGATATAGCGGAGAGAATAACGGGAACAAACCCGATGAGGGTGTATTCCATGATGATGACTTCCATTGCAAAAATAACGCCGGCAATGGGCGTATTAAATGATGCGCCAATGGCGGCGGCGGCGCCACAGGCAATGAGCGTGCGCATGCTGTTGTGCGGCAGATGTAAACGGCTCGATAGGAGGCTGTTCACTGCCGCACCTAAGTGCACGGCAGGGCCTTCGCGGCCACCTGATTGACCACTGGCTAGCGCAACGATACCGCCAAAGAATTGCACTAGGCCATTAGCAAAAGGCGCGCGCCCGTTGTGTTTGTGCAGCGTCACCAGCACATGGCTTAAACCCGTATAGTGAAGGTGTTTTGGCAGCAGTTGATAGACTAGGCCAAGCAATATTGCGCCGCCTAAAGGCAGGCCAAAGCATAACGCGGTATTGAGCATTTCAAAGCGGTCAGTATTGGTTGCGCTTGCGGTCGTTGCTTGGAGCAAAGCGCTAAGGCTAAACGGTATGGTCTGGTTCGGCGTATCAGCTAACGATTCAATGGTGTAGTGCGAGGCAGCTTCAATGGCTAAGCGAAATAAACTAATGACAATGCCGGTCAACAAACCTGATATAACACCAAGTACGGCGAGTGGTAAAACAGCATCATGTTCGCCTAAACGATAGCGAAAACGGTTGAGTATTGTATGGGTTTGTCTTGCTAAAATTTTTGTGGCTCCAGAAGTAAGAGAAAAAAATATCTTGTTAAATGGATCTGTACTATAGCCCGAGGCCTAGTATTTCTAAAATTAAGCACGCTAAAAATCTAGCCCGTCACGAACAACAAATGGCTTAGTGTGCAAGGTATTCATTATTGATTTGGGTGAGCGTTAAGTTGAAGCAAGTGATGCATTCTTAAGAGCTGTGAGCCACATAACCGTGATGCAAGTGCGTATTGATGGTTGAAGTATGCCGAGGCACAGAAAACATAACGAAAAAATAATTTACTTTAATATAACCCTCCAACTTATTGTAAAATATATTTAAATCTGGCTTGCTCAGCCTCTGAGGACGGGGCGCCCGGACACCGGGCGCTAAGGCGGCTTATGTAAGCTCAACGGGGGGCGGTTACACATTCTCTACATTGTGATAGATACGCTGCACATCGTCGAGGTCATCGATCATGGCAAGAAATTTCCCCAAACTCTCAGCATGCTCGGCTGCTACGGCCGTAGTGTTTTGTGCCACAAATTGAATCTCATCGATTTCAAATGCGAGCGTGCCAAAGGCTTCGGTAAGTGATTGCTTGGCTTTGAAGTACTCGGTATGCGGAACGAAGACCGTGATCATCCCGTCTTCATTTTCGAATTCGCCTACATCAACATCGGCCATCATTAAAGCCTCAAGCGCGGCGTCTTCGTCGTCGTGTTTAAAAACAAAGATCGCAACGTGGTCAAACATATGCATGACCGTGCCTTGGGTGCCAATTTTGCAATCATTTTTAGTGAAGCATAAACGTACATCATTAAATGTGCGGGTAGCATTGTCGGTGAGGCAGTCGATAATCACCATCGATCCGCCCGGGCCATATCCCTCGTAGCGCGCCACTTCGAAATCTTCGCCGGCTCCGCCCGATGCTTTGTCGATGGCTTTATCAATCACGTGCGTAGGCACTTGATCTTTCTTTGCACGTTCAATCAGGCTGCGAAGCGTCAAATTGCCATCGGGGTCGATACCGCCCGATTTGGCGCAGACATAAATTTCTCTAGCATACTTACTATAAACGCGTGCTTTGGCATCTGACGTTTTTGCCATTGAGTCTTTGCGGTTTTGATAGGCACGGCCCATCGTATATCTCCTGTTAAAGCGGTCGCTCGCGACCGGCATGGTTGGATTGAGTCAGCTTGCGAATAAACAGCCGCAGTTGAAGCTAGTGTTCGCCATTAGCCCGGCAGTGGCGACATACACTGACAAGAAAATCCACTTAGATCAGTTTGTTTTGGGCGTTTACAAGCGACCTGTGAGCGTGAGCGTGAAGGTATCGGTATTATCAATGCTGGCCGTGTCTTCTTCCTCTTGAAATATAGTGGTGGCAAAAGATGCGCCGACAGAAAAAGAATCGGCAATAAAGTAGCGAGCTTGTATGCCGTAGGTGTTTGTGTCGTTACCGTTGTTGGGTAATGATGCTGCAAAGCGGCCGCCTAAGCTAAATCGGGGCGTAAAATAGTAGTCCATGCTGCCATCTAATTCGATTACCGTATTGGCGCCTACATTTTCGCTGACTGAAGCTGTTAAATCACCCACAGCTGTTTTTTCGCCATCAACATCGATGACGCTTTTTAAGCTGATCGATGTTGTATTGAAATCTTTGTCCGCATCGTCGATATCTTTTTGAGTAAAGCCGACGACAAAAGACGTTGTGTCATTGATATAAAAACCAGCACCTAGCCCAAGGTTAGTTTCGTCTACACCATTGATCGAATTACTATTATAGGCGGCCTGAAAAATAAAGCGTTCACTTAAGATGTATTTTCCATCAACGCTCCAAGCGCAACAGCTATCATCGATTGACGATAGGGTTTCTTCATTGTTGGCAACAGACAGCGATATTGATGATGCTTTATTAAGAAATGCTGCCTCTTGATAAATAGCCTGTGCAGTATCGATTGTTTTAAAATAAAACGTATTGCGTAAACGATAAGTCTCTTGCTGCGCGCCTAAGTCAGCATCGCTGTGAAGGCCATCTAAATCAATTTGCACTTTATACGAGTCGGCGAAGCTCAGGCTGCTAAATGCAGCCAAAAGAAAAACATAAGCAGGGATGAGCCAGTATCGATTAGAGGATTTCATTATGTAGTTTCCTAAGTGAGGTTATTTTTTAATGGGCACTAAATAAAACTGGGTTTTCGAGGTTTGCGCGGAGCTGACACTTCGGCTGGTTTTCAATGGTTAAGCCAAAAGTTTAGCCAATGGTAAGGCGGATTAAGTCAGCTAATCGGTGAGTGGCATTCTATGATCTGGCCCGAGTGCGCGCAAGCATCAAAAGCTTGTGTTTTCTCGCCGATTTTGCGCATGCAGTCGATTGCCTTGAAAAATTCGTCTGGGTGCTGAAGGCTGGTCGATGCGAGACAGAATATTGTTCGCTTAGCCAAGTTACGCTGAGCTATTCGCGCAGTTTTGCACAGTCAATACACCAGGGGGCGGTGGGCATGATTATGAGGCGGTCCTGATCAATAGGCTCGCCGCAATCTTCACACAAGCCAAAGTAGCCTGCGTCGAGTTTTTTAAGCGCTTTGTTGATTCTAGCTAAGCTGGCCTTGCCGTCTTCGTTGAGTTGCTCAACAACTGGGTTGTTCTCAACCTCTACGGCCTGCTCCGCGAAGTCTTGGCTGTAGGGCTCTTCACGACGATACAAGTGTTTATTGGTGTGCGCGATCAGTTCCTCCACGCGTTGTTTTTTATTGTGTAGCAGTTCTCGAAACCTATCGTTATTGCGTATCACGGCAAACTCTCCACGTCAGTTTTAATGGCGCTGGGGCGGCGCATCTTCAACGAACGGGTTAATTCTATCAATCAGTTGTGTTGTCATCTTATGACGAGGATCATTTTGCAGTAAAATAAATGGAGATACAGGTGCTGCCACTGATTGAGCGGGTTAACAAAACTTAGCATGACAATTAACCATGTGCGGCAACAGATTGAGTAAATAGCCTGCAGGAGTAGCAAAATGGGCATGGATACAAATAAAGATGCAAAGGGCGATGGAAAAACCACCGTTAGCGAGCAAGTGGCAACGTTTGAGGATGAGCTAGCAGCTGAGCTCGTAGACCCCTCGCAAGACGACTTTGCTGGGCAATCTGCGCGCGACCCTATAATGTCGACGCTAGAAGGTCTCGGAGCTTTATTTGATGGGGTTAAGGGCGTATCAGGCGCTGCCTTAACCTATGCTGCGGGCAAAACACTTGATCAAGCTAACAGAGTCCTAAATAGTACGCCCGAGCAGCTTGAGCGCATGGGCATCGCCGGGCGGTCTCTGAAAGATTTACGTCAGGTTACTGGTGTGACGCTCGATGAATTAGCTGGCGCGATTGATCTAAAGAATCCGGATATACTCAAAGCTATTGAAGACGGCAGTGCGGCGTTGCCGTTTGAAATATTGCTGCGCCTGGCTTCATTCTACGCGCGTAATAATCCATTACCGTTTATTTTGAAATATGCACGAACGTACAACCCGCGCATTTCAAATATGCTGGAAAAAATTGGTATTGATAAACTCGTTATTGAAGCTGAGCGAGAAATGCAAATTGTACAAATTTATCGTAAGCGTGATGCGGCGAGGCAATTATCCGATGAGGGTTTTGAGCGAGTGCGACTATTCACCGATAAAGCGTTTGATATGGCGCTGCACTTTGCTGCAAGTGGTGAAGATATTTTAATGGACGACGAAATCGCCGATGAGCCGGTTGGCAATGACGACAGTAGGGCAGCCAAGGCAAAAGCCAATTATAGGGGCGGGGCTAGTGGCCCAACTTCTAAAGGGGAAGATCAATAAATGGATACTATCGGGCAACGCGCAGTGCCCTACGAATCGCCGTATGCAATGCAGCAGACAGATTTTGGCACGGGCCTGGCCAGTTGGCAAAGTTATTTTAGTCAGAGTAAGGAGGTATTGCATTTTGCGCCGGCTAATGGTCTGCCTGCTGCGACTTACCATTATTTTATTGAGCAATTGCTGGCTGACCATAGAGTGACAACATTAGACAATCGCGGAGCTTGGCCCAATGCGGGTAAGCCACATGGCCATGTAAACTGGCGTAATCATGTGAGTGATTTTCTTGCTTTTGCAGAGCACAATTACGACCAACCTATTCATTATGTGGGGCATTCGCTGGGAGCCACCATTGGTCTAATGGCGGCCATTCAAAAGCCCAACTTGTTTAAATCACTAGTGATGATCGATCCGGGGACAGTGCCACGCATAGGCGGAGCTATTTATATGAAAGTAGCACCCAATTGGTTAAAGGATCGGTTGCCTTTAATTAAATCGACTCAGGCTCGCCGCGATGTCTGGCCTGATCGCGAATCTTTTATAGCTTATATCGCCAAGCGTTCAACTTACCGAGGTTTTACTCGTCGCGCGTTGTATGATTATGCACAAGGTGGCTTAGAAGAAAGTGCCGACGGGCTGAAGTTGCGTTTTTCCCCACTGTGGGAGGCGCATAATTTCAAAAGTACGGCCTATGTTTGGCCCTACTTAAAATCCGTCAAGGTGCCAACATTATTGCTAAGAGGTGAGCACTCTAATCTTTTTAGTCAGCAGCGTTATGATCAGTTGGTGAGTCGCTTTAATAACTGTGATACGAGTGTTTTACAGGTCCAGCAGTTAAATGGTCTAGGCCATTTGGCGCCGCAAGAAGGGCCGGAACAAACAGCTGAGGCTATTAAGCATTGGCTGGAAGCGTCCCGCTAGCCTGCAATGGTTCATTAGTTATGTGTGGTCGCTTTAATTTAATCGATAGCCCGCAATTACATGATGTGCTGCAGGCGCTAAATCTAGATAGGGCTTCCGTACCTACTAGGTATAATATTGCGCCCACCGAGCCGGTAATGACCATTTATCAGCAGTCACCAAGCATTGGTAGCCAGACGGTTTATGGGGCGCAAGACATGCGTTGGTGGCTGACCCCTCGTTGGGTAAAAGAGCCCTCGCAAAAATTTGCTATGTTTAATGCCCGTGCCGAAACGGTTGCAAGCAGCAAGGCTTTTGCTCAACCGTTTAAACATCAGCGCGCAATTATTCCGGCGAGTTCTTTTATTGAATGGCAAACGATAGCGGGCCATAAGCAAGCCTACGAAATTGCTTGCGAGCAAAGCATCTGTTTATTTGCTGCTATTTGGGAGCAGTGGCAGCAGGGCGATCATGAGATTTATTCGTGCGCGATCCTCACCACCGCTGCGGTCAGTCATTTTGAGGTTGTTCATCAGCGTCAGCCACTTTTGCTCGATATTGAAAGCGCTAAAGCTTGGTTGCAGCACGGGCAGTCGCAGGATGTGCTGACTGACTTGATGCGGCCACGGTTGCCTGTCGCATTGCTAGCCACGCCAATCACTAACTCGCTCAACAATGCCCGCAATAAGTTGCCTCCCGAACCTAATAACAACACTGTGTTAAGAGTGGAAGCTACTGCTTAATAGCGCCTGATTTTCGTCAGACCTCCCACCTGATGCATTTGTAAAAGCTATCGTTTTCATAAAAACAAACGATTTTAGTTATGTGCCTTTTGCCTCTATGCTTCTCCTCAATCGACATGCATTCACAATTCAGGAGAGTATCCATGACAATGCAAGATAAAAGTGGCCAGCGCGTTCCCGATGTAACTTTTCAAACGCTAAGCAATGAAGGTTTTGTCCCGCTAACTAGCGGCGACCTGTTTGCCGGTAAAACCGTGGTGGTTTTTTCTTTGCCAGGCGCGTTTACACCAACCTGCTCAAGCACTCATTTGCCGCGCTACAACGAGTTAGTGCCTGCTTTCAAATCGTGTGGTGTCGATAGTATTGCCTGTGTCTCGGTTAACGACGCCTTTGTTATGCAGGCTTGGCGCGCGGATCAACAAGCTGACAACATTGAATTTATTCCCGATGGCAGTGGTCTTTTTAGTCAGGGCATGGGTGCACTGGTCAACAAAGATGAGTTGGGTTTTGGCATGCGCTCATGGCGTTATTCGATGCTTGTGCGTGATGGTGTCATCGAGAAAATGTTTATCGAACCCAATGAGCCGGGCGACCCCTTTGAAGTATCGGATGCCGACACGCTGCTAAATTATCTCAATCCAACGGCAGTTCTGCCAAAGCGCGTTGCTGTTTTTACTAAACCTAATTGTGGATATTGCACCACAGCTAAACAAAAACTGCATGATGCAGGATTTAATTTTGAAGAAATTGAGCTGGGTAAAGGCGGGCACAGCCTTAGCTTACTAGCAGCAGTGAGCGGCGCGGCTACTACACCGCAAGTTTTTGTCGATGGTGAGTTGCTTGGTGGCGCGGAGCAGTTGGCAACATGGTTACAAACTATCGAAAGTACAAAGCTTCCAGCACAATAATCCTTGCGGATATTTTAAGGAAACGTATAAAACGTTAAGGCAATGTCACATCAAGTAAGAAGCGGCCTTGCGCGGCATGGTGTTGCGTCGCGTGAGTTATGTCGACCATATGCACGACTGATGCTAAGCCATGACTGGGCAGCTTTACTTCGATAATATCAGCGACGATGGCTGTGTCGGCAATCCATCGGCCAGTATCGTTAATGATACGAACATGCGGTGGCGTAGCGCCTGGCGCGAGCCCGGGATTATGAATTCGCAGTATTAGATTGCTATCAAGCTCTGTCAGTGTGATCTGGAAGGCGCTTCCACCTGCGGGAATGGTGAATCCTCCGCTGGGGTCGGCGAGTAGTTTAATGCTATTGGCCATAATATCGGGTGGCTCGGTTGAGCGCGCGTTGCTAGCAGAGGTTTTTATAAGGTCTTCGCGTGTTTTGGGTTTGTACATTTCTGGTTCAGCCGTCGGAGCTTCACCCTGTTCATTGTCGGCTTGTGGCGTGATCTGCTCGGTTGATGAGTTAATCACTGCTGGCTCGTAGGCAAAGTCTTGTGGCGCCCGGTTATTAAAATAGAACGCAGCTAAAACTAGCAGGGTTAAAGCCAGAGGTAATCGTGCCGCGCGATAGATTTTGGTTGTTTTCAGCATTTAGTTCGATGCTTTTTGAGAAGTGTGCCGACGGCTAGCGATGCCGGCCATTGTCATAAATAGGATAAAGCTGGCCAGCCACGGTAAGAGAGGGATGTGGATAGTTTCAGGCGTCGATATTATTGATAGCGGATCTGAACCCTGCGCAACTTCAAAGCCATCATTAAAGGTATCACCATCGGTATCATAAAGGATTGGATCTGTACCAATCGCTATCTCCTGGGCATCAGTTAAATCATCGTTATCGTCGTCAAGATCACAGGCGTTACCTTGGCTATCGCCGTCGCTATTGAGTTGACTGTTATTGTCGATGGCAGGGCAGTTATCCAGCCCATCAAGGAGAGCGTCTTCATCCCGATTTATGGCCATGCGCACACCTGAACCAGGTACGGTGCAAGTGAACGTTAGTGGCCCTGCAGAAGCCGGTAGCGCACGGAGTGCAGCCTCACTGATGCTGTTGCCTGTATCGTCAACAAATGAACCGTTAGCCTGCAGCAGCCAGCCCCGCGCTTGGCCATTCAGCGAACCTTTGACTATCAAATCGCACTCATTGGTTACGCCGCCAAGTATTAACGAGGTGAAACTTGATTGGGCTCGGTTAATTAGTAGATCAACGCGGGAATTGACCGATGAAGCATTATTGGCGGTAAGCGTCACTTGCTGGCCAACTATCGGCGCTAAATCGGTTGGAAATGCCAGCATAAACTGTTCGACATCAGCTCTCATCTGATTGGGTGTGCCATTTTGATCGAGCAATTGTGGGAATACAGGGGCACTTAGAAAATGGTCAACGGTACCAATGGAGCCATCATGTAAAAAGCCTGCGCCACGAATTTGGTCGGTGCCAGGGCCGCCGACATGAGAAGTGCCAAACATCCCGACTTTTTGGTACAGATTGCGCAGGTGTGAGATCTTCATGTTTTGTGGTTCACCCTCAACCGATTCACGTCCGTCCGTGCCAAAAAAACCATTGGCAGGGTCTAGCTTATGGCAGCCATCGCAATTAAAAATTTGATCGCTTGTGGGGCCAATAAAAAAACCTGCACCATTGGCTTGAGCCGGTGTGAAACTATTATCGAGGTTGGCAACAGGGTTGGGCGGCAGGCGCAACTCTAAAATAAAGTCAGTAAATTGCTGCATTTGTGAGGGGCTAATCGTACCGTGTTTGCCCAGCAGTCCTTCAAAGGCCAAAATGAAATTGTTGAATGAAGCTTCCTCACTGCAGGCCGCCCCATTGGGTTCATTACACGGGTCGGCGCCGAAAAAGCCATCAACTCGATCGCCGCGCCAATGCATGGCTCCGTGAGTTGCCATGCCGCGCAGGGTTTGAGTGGTCATCGGGCCCTTCATTGGGTGAAAAGGGCGCGGTCCAAATTGTGGACCGATAAATCCAGTCGCGCTGGGCTGATTATTAGTAGCCGAAATGGCCTCGTCAGGATCACCCAAGTTCCAAGCTAGGTGGTCAAGGTCGCCGAATACATGGCAGCTGGCGCACGATGATTCACCATTGCCGGAGCTCAGCTGTGAATCGTAAAGAAAGGGCCGGCCATTTTTAATGAGTGCCGGCTCCGGATCAGACAATAAATGTGTGGCCAGTGTCGCGCCCGAATTTAAATCAATTTCAGCAATACTATGATCGAAGCGCTGCATAACATAAAGTTTGCCATTGGCTTCGTCTAACGCTAAGCCACTGGGGCCGCCTGCGGTATCGATATAATCGCCACTTGCAGCAGAGGGGTCGAAATTGCTTGAAAAATTAGTATCTTCTATTTCGGCTGCTGTAAACACGCCAATTTTGCTAGAACCAAAAGCGGCTAAATAAACGGTGTCGCCGGTGCTATTGGTGACTATTTGTAATGGGATCGCCAACGTATGTGGGCGCATAGCAGCAATGTCAGCATGCGTTTGAGGGTCGTTTTCAGTATGGAGTTTAGCGTAGTCAATATGTTGGTTTAAATGCTTAGGAGCTACATTTCCTGTGACAGGATCAATGACAGTGAGGCGAGTTTGAGAGAGATTACCTTGTACGGTGCTACCCCCAAAATCACCGGGGCCTTCGAAGCGAACGTCATTGGGTGATTCATGGTTGGACACATAAAGTTTGCCGGTAATAGGGTTTACAACCATGTTGTACAGTACCGTGCCTGCCCCTGCATATTCCGTGAGATTGAGATCGCTGGGTGAGGTGGTGTTAGCATTGAAGGAAAAAACATCTTTGTCTGGAAGCCCTATGTTCACAACGGCGCTCCAGTCACGACCGACGGCGTCAAGCCAGCTATTGCCGTCAAATTTCACGATTAAACCGGTTTCCGGTGCGATGCCCGAATTACCGCTTGCTGGGTCATTGGTGAAGGGGCCGGGTACACCACCGGGTGCACCGGCTTGGCAGTTTGAGCCGCCAGCCATTTGAAAGCCGTTGCACACTGAGACTTCACTGACTGTTGTGGTGCGGTTGCCCGACATAAATGCAGCCACATAAATAGTGTTGCCGTCGGGGCTCACAGCAAGTGCGCGTGGTGTATCTGAAAAGGTCGTGACAATGCGTTGCGGTATGCCACCGATGGCTGTATTCAGGCCCGTATTACTGGCATCGAAAATCCAAACGTCTGCGCGCCCAACATCGGGGGTTGTTAGCTGCGGATCGCCAGCGCCGACCACACCGTTTAATGATGAATGCGTGCGATGTTGCCCACGGTGGGCGGCGCTAATAAATACGCGATCAGCGTTTGTGCCGCCAAAAACAATATCGCGCGGTTCATCACCAACAAGTAGTGTTCCAGCAACTAGCGGCGGTGTTGCGCCAACATCTACGATGCTGACGCTATCTGACAAGTGGTTTACTACCCATACTTCGTTATTGTTGCGAGCCGCAACCGCAACCGGTTCCATGCCGACCGGCACCGAAGCGACATGAGATAACCCTTCATTGGTCACAGCATAAATTTCTAGGCGATTATCGGGGGTGTTGACTGAAAACAACTTGCTGCCATCGGGCGACATGGCTATGGGCCTTACATGACCGCTTTCGAACAAGTGGTAAGAGGGCTGTGCACTGAGTGCTGAGGCGAATATAAGACACAATAGGCCGCCGAAATTCGTTAACAATTTGGATTTTTGCAGCATATTGTTATCTCCAACCCTTTGTTTTTATGTGTATTTCAGGTTCTGTTGCTGTCTGGGTATTAATTTTTTGTTGGTTGAGTAACGTAAAAACGTGCCAACTTTCTATTGGTTGACAGCTTTTTTCCTACTCAAAATATCACCCTGTTCTATGGCAATGCAGCGTTCTTTTTATTAACTGCTTAATATTTTAGCACATGAGAATTAGCGCGTTTTTACCGTGTTGGCAGTGTGTCGTGCGCCTATATTGCCCTTGTAACCTTTGCTTAAGCGCCAAAAAGCGAATATTGGATCATATGATTTAGAGGCCTTTTGCAATGGTTTGAAATAAATCAACATAAGCCATTTTTGAGCCTAAAACGTCTTGCGTAAAATGAGGGTTGGCCGAGGTTTTGACAATAACCAACGACTTTTCAGGGTTGGTATAAATGTATTGGTTATAGATACCCGAGGCAAAAAAATCATTGCCGTAGGGTTCGATGGGGATCCACCAAAAATAAGCATAGCCAAAGGCTTGGCTCGATAATGGGTTGTCATCGCCAGGCATTAAGTGCGGCGCATGCGGTTCAGTCGATTGCTTGACCCAGTCGGCAGAAATTATTTGTTGCTTGCCCCATTGACCATTTTGTAAAAATAGCTGGCCGAATCTGGCGTAGTCGCGCAAGGTCACGTTTAATCCGCCCAGTGCTAATTCCATGCCATCGCTGTCTATTAGCCATTGGGCTTCGTCTTGCGCGCCTAGCGGTTGCCACAGCTTTTCTTGCATGTAATCGGCTAGAGATTGCTCGCCAATAGCCGCTCGTAAGACCATGCCAGCCACTTGCGCGTCCATGCTGTTGTATTGGTTAAATTCACCGGGTTCTCTTTGCGACGTCAACTTGCTGATGAATTCGCTCATTACACCACCCATGGCGTAATTTTTTTGAAAGCGATTAATGTCCGATTTTTTATCACCGTAGTCTTCGTTAAACAAAACACCTCCGCTCATTTCTAGGCAGTCGGCTAACGTGGCGTTAGCATAACCACTATTCTCAAGCTCGGGTAGATACTTCACAACGGGGTCATCTACACTACCTATCAGTTGATCATCGATGGCAATGCCAATTAACGCTGAAGTGAACGACTTTGCAATCGAAAAAGAAATATGGGTGGTGTTTGCTTGCATGCCCTGCCAGTATCGTTCGTAAACTGTTTTACCGTTGCGGAGTATTAACATGCCCGTTGAGCCGGTTTGTTGCAAAAATTCTTCGGTGCTGTTGGTTATTTGTTGGCTGACAAAAGAGGCTGGTAGTTCAATTGTTTGTGAAGATTCTGCAAATCGGTACGGCGTACTCGACGGTGCAATAAGATTAACGGGAACGCGTTCTCCAATTGACATGAAGTTCCTTGCGATTTTATCGGCATCGGCCAGTGTGGCCAATGCATAAACGCGCTGCATAATGGGCGCGTATTGAAGGATCAGTGCCGCACTAACAATAAGGCCAAGCAGTAGTATTGCCGAACGAAATTTGGAGCGATGACTTTTCATTGGGTGTTTGTTCCCGCTAAAAATTCTTTGGTTGAGAAAAAGTGGCTGCTTCGTTTACTCACCGATTGTAGTAGGTCTAAGAGTGTACTGCGTTGAGGTGAGTGAGACAAACGCGGATTACTAAGAGGTATTTTTATATAAGCCCTTGCAGGCTTATTAGTGCCGCGGGGCCGAGTTTGCTGCCTATTTGTAATTAAATTCGTGTTATAATTGACCAGCCGAGACGCCGAGGGAACTGTATCCGCTATGTTACGCGGAGGGGATAGTCGCAGAGTCAAGGCCCGTGGTGGCGGGCTCTAGGTGGGAATATCTCACAGGCATCGATGGAAGTTCGGCACTAAAATAGGCCTCGCAAAAAAATTTTGCCAATATTTTCTTTTATAAGGCAGTTATATGTCATTCAAACAAAAAAATTGCACCATGCGTGATAAGACTATTTTTGATGGTGTGGTGTTTAAGTTTTTTTTTAAATATTTCTACCGTGCTTGGTTCAAGCTCTCGGGCTGGCAAACCACTAGCGATTTGGGCGACGGTGCTGGAGTGACTATTGCCGCCCCCCATACATCCAATTGGGATTTTTTCTATGCATTAGGCGTAGCCATTCTATTGGATATTAAAATTTATTTTTCGATTAAAAAAAGTTGGTGCGAGCTGCCGATAATGGGCTCATTTATGTTGTGGCTGGGTGGCATACCCATTGACCGCTCAGCATCAGGCCAGGTTGATCAAATTAAAACGTTTGTTAAGCGGCATAAAAACGAGCGCATTTTCTTTTTGTTTACTCCTGAAGGTACTCGTGGCGGCGTAGCCAAATGGAAAACAGGCTTCTATCATGTGGCTAAAGATTGCGGGTTGCCTATTTTTCTAGCCAAGGTAGATTATCGTGACAAAATGGCGGGTGTTTTTCATACCTTTCAGCTTACCCAGAGCAAGGCTGATGATATTGATGCGATGCAAGAGTCTTATAAAAGTGTTTGCGGGCGCTACCACGAGAAGCAATTCCCAGCTTATGCAGGGCCGCTGCACGATTTTTCACAGCACGAAGCGCGTGTCATGCAAGCACTGTATTCATTGCGCGGTATGGCAACACAAGCCGAAATTGCGGCTAAAGCTAAGTTTGAAGAGCTCTCTACCGAGATGCTCGACTTCTTAATTGATAAAGGCATCCTTGAAAGGCAGCAGCAGGTTGCTGACGGCAAAAGCGTCACAATATACCACTTAACACTGGCGGGTAACGGGTGTTTACTCCATTTGCGGCCTAGCCTTGCCTAGCCCTATATTTTTTAGTGCTAACAAATCCACCGCTCGCCACCGTGTTAATCAACCTATGATACTTCGCAGTTAGCGTCGGTATCTTTTTGTTGAATAGTCCACATCTCAAAATACTTGCCGCCTTGGCTTAGCAGTTGGGCGTGGGTGCCTTGTTCTATAATGTGGCCTTGTTCAAGTACTACAATAGAATCTGCATCAACAATGGTCGACAATCGATGCGCAATCACGACACTAGTATGTTCGCGGGCAATCTCTGCAATCGCCGCCAAAATACTTTGCTCTGACTGGCTGTCGAGCGATGACGTGGCTTCGTCAAAAATCATAATAGGCGGCCTTTTCAGCACCGCCCGAGCAATCGCGACGCGCTGTTTTTCGCCGCCCGACAGTTTGAGTCCGCGCTCACCAACACGCGTTTTTTCCCGCTTGGGCAGGCGTTCAATAAAATCGTACAAGTGCGCCATGCGAATCGCTTCCCAAACGTCGTCATCACTGGCATCCACTCGGCCATAGCGAATATTGTCGAAAATACTGGCGTTAAATAGCACGGTATCTTGGGGTACTACACCAATAGCTGCACGTAAACTAGATTGACTGACAGAGTTAATGTTTTGCCCGTCAATAAAAATACTGCCGCTAGTGCAATCGTAAAATCGAAACAGTAATTTCATAATGGTCGACTTGCCCGAGCCACTGCTGCCTACAATAGCCAGCTTTTGGCGTGGCTCAAGTACAAAGTTCACCTTGTGTAATATTTCCCGCTCGGGTTGATAGGCGAAGCTCACGTTAGCGAATTCTATTTTTGCATCATGCGCTGCCAACGATTTAGCTTGAGGTGCGTCTTTTACTTTGGGCTCTATTTTTAATAGCGCAAACATCGCTTCAATATTGGCCAGCGAACTTTTCATCTCGCGATAAACGAAACCTAAAAAGTTAAGAGGGACAAATACCTGTATCATCATGGCGTTAATCAATACGAAGTCGCCAATGGTCATGGTGCCGTCTACCACATTAGCGCCTGCTAAAATCATGGCCAGTGTGGTGGCGATGGCTATGATGAGTGTTTGGCCTGCATTTAATGCAAACAGCGTAAGACGGTTGCGGCGGCGCGCATCTTCCCAGTTAGCCAGTTCAGTGTCGTAGTGGTCGGATTCATATTGTTCATTGGTAAAATACTTCACCGTTTCAAAGTTAATTAAGCTGTCAATTGAGCGTGTGCTGCTGCGCGACTCTGCTAGGTTCACCTCACGAATAAAGCGCGTACGCCATTCCGTGGCAACCACCGAAAAGCCGATATAGGTGACTACGGCAACAAAAACAATGAGCGCGAAAGCGGGTTCGTAGTTCCATGCAAGCAGGCCGATCACCAAACCAAATTCGAGGAATGTAGGTACAATATTAAAAACCATGAAGCGCATTAAAAAGCTAATGCCGTTAACGCCGCGCTCAATGTCGCGTGATAAGCCGCCGGTGCGGCGATCTAAATGAAAAGCCAGGTCAAGTGCGTGCAGGTGCGCAAACACTTTATAGCCTACGCGGCGCATAGCACGCTCGGTCACGCGTCCAAATAAGGTGTCGCGTAATTGGCCAAACAGTACGTTGGCAAAGCGCACTATGCCGTAGGCAAGTAATAGTGATAGCGGCAACACTAAGAGAGCGGTTTGGCTGGTTTTGGTATCGAGTTGATCAACAATATCCTTGAGCACAAAAGGCAGCCCAACACTCGCCAGTTTTGCGGCCACTAGGCAGACTAATGCGATGGCAATACGCGCCCGAAACTCTAGAAGGTAGGGCAGCAGGTCGGTCAAGCTCGACCAGCTTGCTGAAGTAGGCGTTAACTGACTGCGGCTAGGGCGCATAAAGGAGCCAAGTGATTGGAACGTTAATTAAGAGCTGCAATTAGGTTTTGTATAACAGCATGGTTTCGGCGCAGGATTTGCTCACATTACTTTGATGGCATTACTTAGTCACACTGTTTAGTCACATTATTTGGCCGCATTATTTGACGGCAGGGTAGATCAGTCTAATAGAACGGAATTGACCACTGGCAGCTTAGCTGAAAAGTGCGCCAGCGCCCAGCTTGAAGGAGCGCAACAATAAACCTTATTACGAGTTTTTTTGCCTATTGGGTCACGAGCGTGGCAAACTATCATTGGATTTTTTGAGATCAACTATGCAGGCGTCTGTCTTTTTTTATGCAAACTGATGAGCAGTCGTTGCAGGGTGAATTAATAGTGCAAGATCGCGTTGCGGTGATTTATGAGCGCTCTGAAACTGCAGCGTCAGATCGCAAAATCATTCATATTGATATGGATGCCTTCTTCGCTTCGGTTGAGCAGCGAGACAACCCAGAGTATCGCGGCAAGCCGCTTATTGTAGGCGGGCAGCCGCACAGTCGTGGTGTGGTTGCGGCCTGCAGCTATGAAGCGCGTGTATTTGGCATTCACTCGGCCATGCCTTCGAGTCAAGCCTATCGTCAGTGTCCGCAGGCTATTTTTGTATCGCCGCGCTTTGATGCCTACCGAGACGCATCGCGATTAATTCAGTCTATTTTTCAGCGTTACACCGATAAAGTGGAGCCGTTGTCGTTAGATGAGGCCTATTTAGATGTAACTGATCGGGCCCGCACCGAGCAGCGGTTTGCCGGTTCAGCACAGCGCATTGCCAATGAAATACGCCAAGTTATTTTTGATGAGCTTAATCTCACTGCATCGGCGGGTGTGTCGTATAACAAGTTTTTGGCTAAGCTTGCTTCGGATCGCAATAAACCTAACGGTATTTGCGTAATAAAACCGGGTGAGGCGGAGGCCTTGCTAGCTCTTTTGCCGGTGCGTAAATTTCATGGGGTAGGGCAGGCCACCGAGCGTAAAATGAATAAGCTGGGCATTGCGACCGGGCAAGACTTAAAAAAATGGCCGCAGCACGAGCTAGTTGATGCGTTTGGTAAACAGGGTTTGTACTACTTCAATATTGTGCGAGGCATCGATCATCGCTCAGTGAACAATAATCGCGAGCGCAAATCGATTGGCGCTGAACGCACCTTTCAAAATGATTTACAAAATACGCATGAGATGTTGGCCGCGCTCGAGCTCATTTGCGATACCTTGATTGAGCGCATGAAGGCAAAAAATGCCTATGCAAAAACGCTCACACTAAAATTGCGCTATGCCAATTTTGAGGTGGTGACGCGGAGCATTTCACCCAATGGTGGTTTAAGCGATAAACAAAGCATTACACGCTTATTGCCAGCGCTGTTAACAAAAACCGAGGCTGGCGAGCGAGCGGTACGTTTGCTGGGGTTAAGTGTTGCGCATTTACAACTAGACGTTAGCAGTGCTGCGGCTAGGGGGGCTGATAACGCGAGTGTAGTCGAACCAGCCCATGATAATAGTGATGGCAGTATCGAGATCCAAGCAGTTAATGTTTTTTACACCAGCCAGTTAAAGCTCCTGTAATACGCAGCGTATAGGGCCTAGGGTTGGCGTTGCTGTGCAAGCCTGTGAGCATCGCTAATAATATTGAGTGACTGTAAATAAACGTCGATACCTGCACCGGTTTTATGCGCATTTTCGCTAATGTAGCGGCGCCATTGCCGCGCGCCGGGCATACCATTAAATAGCCCTAATATATGCCGAGTCATATGATTAAGCCGCGAGCCACGGCTCAGTTGCTGCTCAATATAAGGCGCGTAGGCTGTCGCAATATCGAGACGTGATTGCAGCGGTGCTTGTTGGTCGCCAAAAATATCTGCATCGACCCGCTCAAGCAGGTAAGGGTTTTGGTAGGCTTCGCGCCCAATCATTACCCCGTTGAGCTGTTTTAGTGCGGCGCGGCAATCCTCAAGTGTTTTGATGCCGCCATTTAAAATAATTTCTAAGGCATTGAAGTCGCGCTTAAGTTGAAAAACCATGGGGTAATTGAGCGGCGGCACTTCGCGATTTTGTTTTGGGCTAAGCCCCGAAAGCCAAGCTTTGCGTGCGTGTATGATAAAAGTAGAGCAGCCGGCCTCTTGATTGATGGCTACAAACTCACTCAAGGCCGCGTAACTGTCGTTGTCATCTACGCCAATACGGCACTTGATGGTGACCGGAATACTCACCGCATCGCGCATGGCTTTTATCCCATTGGCAACGGTGTGGGGCTCGTTCATTAGGCAGGCACCAAAGGCTCCCGACTGTACACGCTCGCTGGGACAGCCTACATTAAGATTAATTTCGCCATAGCCTGCCTGCTCGCAGAGCTTAGCGGCATGGGCAAGGTCTTTGGGGTCGCTACCACCGAGCTGCACGGCAAGCGGGTGTTCGGCGGCATCATGGGCGAGGTGGCGCGCAACATCGCCGTGTAAGAGTGCGCCTGTGGTTACCATTTCGGTGTAGAGCACTGTTTGGCTTGAGAGCAGCCGCCAAAAATAACGGCAGTGACGGTCAGACCAGTCCATCATGGGGGCTACACAAAAGGTTCGATCAATTTTTTTCATATAACAGGGTACTGGCCCATCGGTGGGCTATAACATTTTGCGGTTAAAGCATGGCACCCATTCGCTGAATGGGCCGCATTAATGCCATTGGGTCAAGCGGCGACGACGTGTGCTGCAATGCAGTCGCGGTGCATTATATCGGGTATACAGACATTGTGGTTCGCTGTTAATGATAAAAAGGTTCCGCTCGGCAACAGCAGCAGCGCTGTAGAGTGATTTTTTTGTCGCGCCCTTTGCTTCGGTGCTCTGTCTTGTCGTTAAGTAAGGCGGCTAGTTTGTTACGAAATGGATATTTAGCGGCTGTGGCTTGCTTTATGGTAAAAAATCCAGAAAATGGTTTTCTCTGATTAGGTTAAATTTTCGCAGCGGCGCATAATTGCCACACGCACTGTGATTTTCAATCACTCGCACCATTAAACAGGTTTAAAA